>Ga0316229_1000180_pt1 | contig 94193 bp, 86 predicted proteins | sample TBH18023metaG_FD_206011 | JGI IMG/M metagenome (GOLD analysis project Ga0316229, IMG submission 206011) | Freshwater microbial communities from Trout Bog Lake, Wisconsin, USA - TBH18023 | ecosystem: Environmental > Aquatic > Freshwater > Lake > Hypolimnion/Profundal zone | place: USA: Wisconsin... | reverse complement strand
TCCTCAAACATAGTGATGAGAGGAATAGACGGTTACCCGGGGACTTTGTCCTATTCGGGTGTGCAAAACATGTATGCCGCTTCGATTGAGAATGTATGGGAGGCAACACAAACACAAAACGGTGTGCCCGTGCATATTCCCGTTATTGCGGGTTTGCTTGACGGGGGAACTGATCTGTACCCGGTAGCATCGCTCGAATACCTTTCAACCTCATCACCAAAGCATTACAGGATGGCTGTTCTGGGACATACCCATAAACCTGAATTACTGGTTTATCCGGCCGGTCAGAATTACCAGGGCATCTATGCCAATTCAGGTTCCTGGGTCAATTCCTCACTCACCAAACAGGCTGTAAGAACATACCTGATGATCTGGCCCGGACAATGGACAGGATCGGATCTTGATGTCGTTTCGCTCTACCAGTATAACCTGAACAACACGGGTTCAAACTCTGTTTATCTTCCTGTTTTGCTCGATGAAGAAAGCATCCTGCGCGGGAAATAGGAAACCGGGAGATCGAATAGGCTTAAACTGCCTTTACAAATTAACACTATGTTAATCGGGCGTTTATTTATTATAATTTGCGACGAGTTTGAATCATGCCAATGAAGCGCAGAAAAATCCTGGTAATTCTGATCCTTTTTACAATGGGCTGGGTTTCCCTGTCGGGAGCATCAGTTGATTCAATACCCATAATGAAGAGCCTTCTCGGGAGAAACCTGTCCCCTGACATCCGGCTAAGGTATCTTACGAAGATTTGCGTTTCGTTCTGGAATACCAATCCTGACTCCTCCATCTGGTATGGCAGCCAGGGAATAGCACTGTTCAATGAAAAAGTATCTCCCGTCAGAATAGGCAAGCATAGTTTTGCTTACGGGATGGCATGGGAAAATAAAGGGAAGCATGACAGTGCGCTTTTTTATCTGAGAAAGGCCGAGGAGGTTTGCATGAGTGCAGGGGATACTTTCTTTGCCTTCCGGGCCATTGAACAATCGGGCAGCCTTTACAGGATCATGGGCCGGTACGATACGGCCCTGACTATTATGATCAGAACCCTGGAATATTTTAAAAAGAAAGGGGATAAATTCCAGTCCATGTCGGCACTGTTTAACATCGGCAGTGTTTATCTCGAACAGAACAGGTACAGCAAAGCCCTTGAATATTATATTGAATCTGCATCTTATGATTCCCTGCTCGGGGATAAATCGGCAAGGGCAGCTCATTTACTGGGGATAGGGAATGTTTACCTCAGCCTGGGAGAACTCTTCGCAAACACCGACCACGATAAATCAGGGAATTATCTGAACATGGCTGAGAACTATTTCAGACAAAGCCTGCCGCTTTTCGAAACCGTGAACATGAAAACAGGTTATTGCTTCGCTTGCATGAGCCTGCTTTCTGTTATTGTTGCATCGCATCATCTTCCACAGGCCGATTCTTTATTAAAAACATGCCGGGATTGCAGGGATTTTCCGGATCCAAGAGTACAATCGGGCTTCAAAATATGCCTTGCACAAATGGATTTTATGCTTGGCAATGAAAAGGATGCAATGAGAATGCTAAGAGAAATCAGCTGTGAAAAGGGAGAGATCAGGGTTCTTCCCGAATTCCATAAATCCATGCTGCTTTATGCCAGGCTCATCTGGAATGCCGGGAAGAGGGACAGCGCTTTGACTTTAGCTCAAAAGAGCATACAGTGGGCAAGGCATCATTCTGTTACGACGATTGCCATCGAAGGGCTCGACATGGTCGCCGGCTGGGAGAAAACTCTTGGCCGTTACGACACGGCCTTTAATTTGCTTCTGGTATCAAGACAATACAGGGACACCCTGAACCGTGAAATCAGCAAGGAGATCTTTGACCAGATCGAATTACGATACAGGAGCGAGATATTGCAGGCCAGGGTCAACGAAATGGCTATCACCCAAAAGTATGACCGCGGCAGGCTGTTCCTGACTTATTTTGTTGCAATATTAATCATACTCGTTCTCGGAATAATTTTAATAACCTTTTTACTCCGTCACCGATCAGACAATATTAAGAGATTACTGTCAGAGGAAAGAGCAAGGTTCGCCGAGAATGGAAAGCGCCTTATGAAGGTTGAAATCCAGAATATACAACTCGAGAAACTGCTTAAGGAAGAAGAATTAAAAAAGATGCAACTTGAGATAAAACTCAGGGAGCAGGAGCTGGTTTACCAGACCATTGTCAACGCAGACCTCAACCAGAAGAACCTGACATTTGCCCAAAAACTGGGTCATTTCCGCCTCCGCATGCCCAGGAAAAAGGACCAGGATGAATTTTCTCAAACACTTGCCGATGTGGGCAGGGAAAGCAAGTCAGACCCTATGCAACAATTTGACCTGCTGTTCAAGCAAATGCATGCAGGTTTCATAGACAAACTGCTTGAAGTCTGCCCCGATCTCTCTAAGACCGAGCTGCAGATCTGCGCGCTTCTGCGTCTTAACCTGTCGTCAAAAGATATTTCGCAACTCATCAACATCACTCCTGCTTCCATTGACGGAACCAGGCACAGGATAAGAAAGAAACTCGATATCGAGCAGAATACCAGTCTCACGAGTTATTTAATGAGTTTAAAATAAATCTTCCGATTATGGGAACAACCGATTTCAAAGACAGGACCATCCTTATAGCCGAGGATAATGATGAAAATTTTACACTTGTTCACCACACTTACAAACCAACCGGTGTTAATATTTTCAGGGCAAAAAACGGGATTGAGGCGGTGAGCCTGTGCAGGGACCATCCGGAGATCGAGCTGGTTCTGATGGACGGCATGATGCCTTTAATGACCGGTTACGATGCTACCAGGGAAATAAGGGTTTTCAGGCCTGAACTTCCCGTAGTTGTCATCACTGCATATGTGAATCCTGCCTCTCTGCAAGCCGCAGTGGCCGGCGGTGCAAATGATTACCTGGCCAAACCAATCGGAGTGCAGGAATTGATGTCGATACTTAAAATATGGCTCCCTCCCAGGGTTAAAGTCAACTGAAAGCCATCTTATATTTTTCTTATTTTTTTATATTACGTGCTGATAATCTGACATCTGGTTGTCAAACCTGGGCCATCCCGTTAAGGATATATTTCAATATTCTGAATCTATCACCCTGATTTTCTATTTATTGCTTCCCATACTATGAATGTTATAAGATTTTAGGCCCTCATGGCCCTTGACAAAGGTTTTCCCGGCATCCTACTTTTACGAAAAAGGAATTTATGGATTCTCTCTTGCAGAAAAAGGTCTTGTTTGCCGGTTTTGAAGATGAATTCATTTCGCAGAATTTCAAAGGAGCCGGATTAGGGAGTTTCATGGTTTTAAGGTGTACAAGCGGGATGGAAGCAATTGAGCTATGTTTGGCCGATGCAGGAGTACGCTACCTGGTCATCGATGTCAATACGAGCCAGCTCAACGGGTTTGAAGTTGCGGGTTTCCTCAGGAAAGAATTAGGGAGAGATCTCGTCATTATAATGCTTGGCTGGTTTTCCCAGGCATCGGCCGATATGGCCTATTCGGTTGGCTGCGATGAATTCATCGCGAAGCCGCTGGATCTGGAGGTAATTACAAGCCTGCTGAAAAGTAAACCCGACGAACCCGGCCGTCTGCCTGTACAAAGAGATAACCAAACAAACTGAATTACAAGCTAAAATAACATCATGAAGACTACTGCAAAAAACATTATCACCTTATTCTTCCTTTTCAGCAGCCTCACCTTGCTATCCCAGACCCAGGAGCAGGTCCAGATGGCTAACAACCCCCTCGCCAGGGCCAATGCCGTTGGGCTTCAGGATTATTATGCCCCAAAACTTTACGGCCTGGATGGCCAGATCGCCAATACGTTTATGATCCGCCCGGTGATGGTGACATCCAGGCTGGTGATCAGGGCAACGATCCCGGTGGTAACCGCTCCCTGTTTAAAAGGGGATCCGAAATCGGGGCTCAGCGATATCAATATTTTCGGGACCTATGTATGGTATCTTCCCAAGTCGACAACCGACATAGGGTTTGGTCCTGCATTTTCCTTTCCCACGGCGACCGATTCCATCCTGGGGGCCGGCAAATACCAGCTCGGGGCAGCATTCATCCTGGTGCAGCCCTTAAGCAAAAATGTGATGATAGGCAGCCTCATCACCTGGCAAACCTCGGTGTTCAGTGCAAACGAAGCAGCCAAAGCACGCCCTTCGACCAGCGAGCTGAACTTTCAGCCGTTCTCGGTTTTCCAGATCGGAAGTGGGTTCACATTGAAAAGCACTGCTGTATGGACCTTCGATTTCACCAACGGGCATTACATCATCCCCATAGGATTTGGTGTAGGCAAGGTACTGGTTTCGGGCGGGGCTATTATTTCCATGGGACTTGAGCCCCAGTTTACCCTCCTCCATAACGGCATGGGACAGCCTGGGTTCCAGCTTTTTGCAGGCCTCAACATCCAGGTCCCGGCAAAACCGCACAAAGCACCTGAAAAATAAGCTAACAACACAAACCACAAATCTTTGCATTATGAGTATGCCATCCGCAGTCGCAAGAAGAATAAAATCATCTGCCTGCTTTTTTATCTGCTTGCTGATGTTGTTTTTCGTTTTCCAGGCCCGTGGAGCTGCGGGTGAAATTCCCGACATTATCTATTACAATGGCAGGATCATCACCCTGGACAAATCAGAAAAAATTGTTGAAGCAGTTGCGGTGCTCAATGGTAAGTTCCTTGCAGTGGGCAAAGATGCCGAGATCAGGAAGCTGGCCGGCTCTGCCACCAGGATGGTAGACCTGGGTGGCAAAACGGTCGTCCCTGGGCTGATCGATGCCCATACCCATCCGGTAGAAACAATGTACCTTTCAAGCGACTTTGTAAACTGCCGCTATCCGGGGGTACCATCGGTAAAACAGGCACTCAGGAATATCACCGATTCGGTTAAAACAGCAAAGAAGGGCGCATGGATCTTCGCCGCCTGCGTCTCCGCCTCCCAGACCAAATTTACCGAAAAGCGGATGCCTACCCTGGCGGAACTTGATTCGGTAAGCTCCGACAATCCTTTGGTGGTGCTTGACGGGACCCATCTTTTTGTTGCGAACAGCAAAGCTCTTGAGGCATTGGGTGTTAAAAAGGGCATGACCAAACTTCCTCATGGCGGCGGGATCGTCCTCGACAAGGAGGGCAATCCGAACGGCACCTTAACCGATGCGTTTGCCGATGTGCCTTCGAAGCTCACCCCCGCACAGCTGGCGCATTTCTTTACAACTGACATACAAAAATTCTGGAACAGTTACGGGTTCACTTCGATACTGGGGATTACACAGGGCGACGTGGTTCCCGTGTTGCAAAAAGTTGCCTCCGGCGGGTACAAACCCACCCTGAGGTATTCCATGTCGGTATGGAAAGCAGCCAACGGCGAGGACATGCCCGACGACCTCTCGGTATTTGCCTTCCCGGCCGGAACCGATCCCGATTATTACCGGTTTACAGGCATCAAGGCATGGGTTGATGGCGAGAACGATGCGCGGACCGGTCTTATGAACAGCCCCTACCTGGGGCATAAGGATACCGATCCAGTTGGTGGAAAAGGCTCCCAGGTGACTTCCCTGAACCAGGCGGTGAGACTTGCGCAGATTGCCCAGAAAAACGGGGTTATCTGCATGCTGCACTGCTCGGGCGACAAGGCCATGGACATTGGCATGAACGCATACGATACCATTTGTGCCGCTGGAAAGCCCAAACACCTCTTCCGCATCGAGCATTTTGGCGTATTCCAGATGTCAGCGAACCAGCTCGACAGGGCTGTCAAACTATACAAGGAGGGCCTGCGCATTTCAGTCCAGCCAACCTGGCTGCTGATCCTGGCAAAGTCAGACATCGAGGACATGGGCTTAGAAAGAGCTTCAACCGGCTTCAGGTTCAGGTCGATGGTTGACGCAGGCATTGAACCGGCCGCCGGCACTGACGTGACCGGGGTTTACCTGGAAAACACCAACCCCATGAAAGCAATCTATGCCACGGTGACCCGAAACAGCGATGCAGGGAAATTCGGCCCCGAACAGGCGCTGACTGTAACCGAAGCCCTGAAAATGTGGACCATCTGGGCAGCACTATCCATGGGCGAAGAAAAGCTAAAAGGATCCATCGAGCCCGGCAAATTCGCCGATATGGTCGTGCTTTCGGCCGATGTGCTGAGCATTCCGCCCGAACAGCTGATCAACGTAAAAGCATTGAAAACGATTGTTGCAGGCAACATAGTTTATGAAGCAAAGTGACATGAAAAAAATTAAAACGCCGGAGTAAACGACAATCAATCAGAATTAAAAATCAACCCTAACCATCAACTCTATGAAAACAAAGAGTGCATTTATAAAAAGAATCGCGCAGCTTATGCTGCTGCTTGTCCTGATTGGCATTTCAGATGCCTTTTCCTGCACCATATTCAGGATGAAAGCGAAAGACGGGAGCATCATGATCGCTCGTTCCATGGAATTCGGTGCGGATCTTAAGTATGACCTTATTGTTGTCCCCAGGAACAAAGTGTTTGCAAGTCCTTCGCCTGTAAGCAAATACGGTGGAAAGTGGACTACGCAGAACGGTTACATCGGGGTTGCAAGCATGGGAATGGAATTCGGGGTCAGCGACGGGATGAACGAAAAGGGACTTTCGGTCAGCGTCCTCTGGTACGAAAGCAATATGCAGTACCAAAGTGTAGCGCCTGCCGACAGCTCGAAAGCCATGGCACAGGCGATATACCCTGACTGGATCCTGGGAAATTTCTCGACGGTGGATGAAGTGAGGTCTGCGACCTCGAAAGTACGGGTGTTCAGCTACTCCGACACCTCAAAAATGCAAATGGCGTTGACAGTGCATTATATAATTTACGATTCCAGGGGCGGATGTATCGTTGTGGAATTCGACAAGGGGGAATGCCATATTTATGACAATCCGCTCGGGGTCATGACCAACTCCCCTTCCCTTCCCTGGCAGCTAACCAACCTCAGGCAATACATCGGGCTGGAAAACACCTCTCCAATACCTCTCAAAGCAGGTGGATTCACTTTGAGTACGACAGGCCACGGAGACGGTATGCTTGGGATTCCCGGGGATTACACTCCCCCCAGCAGGTTCGTACGGCTTGCAATGTTCGAACGCTTTGTCACCCGCCAGCCGGATGCCGCCTCTAACCTGGTGCTTTGCGAGCATGTCATAAACACCTTTTCAATTCCCTTCGGGATCATCGTCGACAAGGACCGTAGCGGGAATATCGTTTCCAATGAATCAACCCAATGGGTCACATTCAGGGATATCACCGGGTTGGTATTCTATTTTAAAACCTATGACAACCCGACACTGCGGAAGATTGAACTCGGGAAGCTTGACATGAATGCGAAGGAGATAAAGAGGATACCAATGTACGGGACGAAACAGCTCTTTATCGATCTTACAAAATAGGGAAGGCATATATGAGCCAGATGTCTCGAACACAATCATCACTATTCATTTAAAGTCCAATTACAATTACCAGGCCCAAAAGCACAAAAGGAATCTTATAGCTTTCTTATCTGATGTCATAAAATAATGAGAATAAATAATAAAGCAATGAAAGAAACAAATCCTAAAAATTCAACACATGAAAACAATCAAACTTCTTAACAAAATCATTCCAATGGCGTTAATGCTGACGCTGATTGTTATGGTTGTGATGTCTTGCAAGAAAAAGGACAGCACACCTGATCCCACACCCACTCCGAATCCGGTTCCCACTCCCTTGGCCACACCGAATGTTTTTCAAAGTAAAACACTTCATATTATGTCGGATTATGAGCTTTCACAAAACCTGACTTTTCCTGGGCACTCTATTCATCAATTCGGGCAAGGTCTTATTGGTGAAGATGATCCTGAAATTCCCAATCCATTTAAAAAGGTTGGTAAGACCTTATGGGAAATATATGATTATAAGCACACCGAACAACGATTTGACCAGATTGACAATGCACTTACCCAAATTTCAGCCCAGCTGACTCAACTACAACAGGAAGTTGCTGCCCTCGGTACACAACTGGCCCTGGATGTGACTCAACTGGAACAATTCTGGACAGCAGGTAACATGAATATGTACTTTACGGAAATTTCCACAGTTACTGATTCATCCACACATAATGGCATGAACTTTTATCCATCTGAAGGTGCCGCGTTTCAGGCAGGACAGAGAACGCCGGACCAAATGAACGCGGATACAGCCCTCTGTGCGGATTTTTGTAAGTCTGTATATTTTAAGTCAGCAGCATTTAATGTTTGCTCATGGTCGGAACAGCTTAATACCCTGCTTTGCCCTCCGTCCAGCGGTTCAACAACAAATGCATTGTCAACTTATGCAAAGCTGATCATCCAGGAAGCCACACCGAGGTCTTTAACCGACTCGGCCTCTATGATGAAATTGTACATGTTGCTTGAAAGTTACTTTTTACAAGTCGTGAACAAACAGTTCCAGTGTGTCAATGTATGGTCAAATGCATGCAATTTTTATGATACCACCGGGCAGCAGGCAAATCTTTATTATACCACTACTTTTACTACAGACATAAAGCAAGAGGTTAACGCATTTATTTCAGCTGTGGATTACCTGACGATTAACCTCATGGAATACCGTGTGTCAAACCGTTTTGTCAATGACATGCAATATATCAATGCAGGTCTGGCCCCGGATCTCCAGTATATTCACGTTTTTTCAAGGGCCCAATTTATTGCGAATCTGCTGTATGACGCATTAGGCTTATCTTATCCAATTTTATCCGGCCATATTGTTACACCAAATAATTATACCACCGGAAGTTCCCCAATTGTTGACACCATCTCATTTAGTATTACTCCTACCCAAGGTGGAAATCCTGTAAATATTGGCTCAAAAGCAGTTGTATGGCAAAGCCAGATTCCTTATACTTACTGGGTTATGGGCTCAACTGCCAACTGCGGTGCCGACAACAACTGGAATGTTTACAGGTTTAATACCAGTAACCTTCCATCAAGCCTATGGGCCGTGCCCCAATATACCATTCAGTTAATAGATAACAACAACGGTAACACCCCTTGGCTACATTACGCCCCGTCCAAAGGTACTGGACAGATTTCATATTATAATCCGAAAAACCCAAGCCAGACTTCGTATACCAAAACTTCAACCTGTAATTTTCAATTTGGGTATTTTTCTGCAATATGGCCCTGGGGATTTCTCTATATGTCAAATTTTCAACAATCAAACTGGCAGCATACCGATAATTTTTATTACATACTTTACACCCAGATGGGAACACGTGGTAATAAATCTCCGGCGCCTCAGGTTGGAACCACCGATGGAACACCGGAATGGTATCCTCACGGCACTGCTAGCGTTACTTTCTCTTACCCCAATAATACCTTTGGTATGATGACCATGACAGGCTCAACCATTTCCACAAGTCACTATTATATTGCCTATGATTGCATCAATTATAATATGCAGGCAAAGAGCGATCCAGCCGGACTTAATTCCGCTGACTTGCAAGCATGGGGAACTTATAATGTGGGTTATACAGGCGGAATGGTAGGCAGTGGAGGAAGTGATATCTGGGTCACCATGGGCACCAATTTGTTTGTAGATGATCAGAATTGGAATAATGGAGCATATTCTTCAAACGGCGCCCTGATCAATAACCAACATTTTCATAATGATCAAAATAACTGGAACAGCGGGTTTGTCTATGCTACCGGGATTAAAAGGAACACAAACTACAGCCCGTCTCTTCAGTGGGTTTACCAAACCTTTAACGTTGGATCTAATTCAGGTTGGATAACCCTGTACACAACTTACCAGATGGTCTACAGAGGAAACTTTAATTTATCCGACAGCAAATAAACACCCGATGATGATTTAATTTTGTGTTAATGGTGCATTAAAGCCCCGGCCTCGCTGAGGCCGGGACTTTTTTACAAAAAGCAGACGCCTGATAGAATTTCCCCAGGGTTCAATTTATTTTTTTCGGTATACTCGCCTGCCAGGTAAATACATGATTCCTTCCTTTTTTTGATTTTATGTGTGAATTTATTAACAATGTGAAATAAATAACAATAAAATTTGTTTAATCAACAAACTATTCGGACTTTTGCAGCCGGAAATGAGCAACTCAGGTTCCGGAATTAATTAAAGAGTGATATGGAAATTTCAGAAATAGTCGGTCTTCTTGAAGGTAAGGTTGTCTGCGGGAACGAGTTACAGTATCAGCAAGTCGAGAAGGCCTTTGCATCGGACCTCATGAGTGATGTACTTACCATCAAGGCTGACAAGCTTCTTCTGTTAACCGGACTTGTAAACGTGCAGGCTGTCCGCACTGCAGAGATGTCGGATATCAGTTGTATTATTTTTGCCAGGGATAAGCAGGTTACGAGCGAAATGGCAGCCATTGCGGGGGAAGCCAGGATAGTAGTCATCCAGACACCTTATTCAATGTTCAGGGCAAGCGGAGTTTTATACGAGGCCGGTATAAGGCCTGTTTATTAATAGCAGCGGAAATGCATTTCATTTTTCAGGTCGAAGGCGGAAATTTTTCCCAGGCCGGGACAACCTCAAGCCAGGTAAAAAAGACCCTCAAGCAGCTCAATGTCAGCGGTGAGGTGATCAAGCGCATCGTGGTAGCCCTTTACGAGGCCGAGGTGAATGTCGTGGCCCATGCTTACAGGGGAACAATAGATGTTGAGATCGACCCTGAAAAAGTAATCATTATCCTTACCGACGAAGGGCCTGGCATTGCCGATATCGGAAAAGCCATGGAAATAGGCTATTCTACAGCAACACCCGAAGTCCGTGAAATGGGTTTCGGGGCCGGCATGGGGTTGTCGAATATGAAGAACAACACCGACCTGCTTGAGATCACCAGCGAGGTTGGCAAAGGAACTACAGTAAAAATGATCAGCAATTTAAAAAAGGAAGAACATGGAGCCGGTTAACAATCCGCATTTTCATCATGCTATCCGCTTCAGGGAAGACATCTGCATCGGCTGTTCCCATTGCATGAATATCTGTCCGACCGAGGCCGTCAGGGTTGCCCATGGAAAGGCTCACATGCATCCCAACCGCTGTGTCGATTGCGGGGAATGTTACAGGGTCTGTCCGGTTGGAGCCATCACTGTTGAACAGGACGATTTCGACAATATCTTCAAATATAATTGCAGGGTTGCCCTTGTTCCAGCTGTTTTCACAGGGCAGTTTCCCGACAGCGTCAGTCCCGGAACCGTTCTCTCGGCGCTTAAAGAACTGGGATTCACCCATGTTTATGAAGTGGAAGAAGGAGCTGAATTTCTTTCGGAACAGTATAACACATACCTTGAAAACAACCCTGACCCCAGCCCGATGATTTCCTCATTCTGCCCTGCTGTGGTCAGGCTGATACAGGTCAAATTTCCCACATTGACGCGAAATATCGTGCTCCTCAAGGCACCCATAGACATTACAGCGGTCAGGGCAAGGCAGCAGCTCCTCTCCGAAGGGTTTGAGGCCGGGGAGACAGGAATTTTCTATATAACCCCCTGCCCTGCTAAAATCGTGGCAGTGAAGAATCCCGTGGGGACCGAAAATTCGGGAATCGACGGGGTTATCAGTATGAATTTCATATACAATAAGGTATATAAGGTCCTCAGGAACAAAAAGGAAGGCAACAGGTTACCTGTGCCTGAAACTTTGTCGGAAAGCGCAATTTGCTGGAGTCTTACGGGTGGAGAAGCCTCTCAGATGAAACATGGGAGAAGCCTTGCAATAGACGAGATCAATAATGTAATTGAATTTCTTGAAAAAGTTGAGAATGAAGAAGTGGATGGCATTCGTTTTCTCGAGCTCAGGGCCTGTGATGAGAGTTGTGCAGGCGGCATACTCTGCGTGGGAAATCGGTTTCTGACAACCGACAAGCTGAGAAAAAGAGGGAAAAGAAGCAGCGTGGCGGCTTCCGGCCCTGTTGAACCGGGCATGCTCGCTCATTTGAAGGAGAACATGAACCTCAGACCCCTTGCGCCCAGGTCAATACTTAAGCTGGACGATGACGTGTCGGAGGCGATGAAGAAAATGAAGAGGATCTACGACCTTAACCGTCTTCTTCCACAGGTGGATTGCGGGATCTGCGGATCTCCCACCTGCAAATCCCTTTCCGAAGATATCATCAGGAATGAAGCCAGCCTGAAGCAATGCATCTTCATACAGAAGATCATGGAACAGAACGAACAGCTGGAACCTGATGAATCGGTCAGGATCATGAGGGATATCTGGAGCGAAAACAAGCTTGACAGGAATATCCTGAAAGACGGAATGGTGGAAATAAACTGATTTACGGCTAAAGGATACCCTGACCCCGCCTTCTGACAGGTTAATTCAAGGAAGGCATGAGAAAAAGTCCGGGAAACGTATAAAATGACCAGAATATGAATGTAAGGGAAATTGCTGAAATATGCGGGCTCGAGGTCATCTCGGGTCATGAGGGGCTAAACAGCCAGGTAAACGGTGGGTATACCTGCGACCTGCTGAGTGATGTCATGGGTAAAGCGCGTTCGGGGATGGTGTGGATCACCCTGCAGACCCATAAAAACGTGATCGCTGTTGCTTCACTGAAGGAGCTTGCTGCTGTTGTACTAGTCAATGGAGCCCGCCCCGACGCCGATATGGAAGAACAAAGCAGGTCCGAAGGAATCCCTGTGCTGATCAGCCTGGAACCCTGTTTCGAAATCAGCGGAAAAATTTACGACATACTGAAGACCAGATGAATTGTTTCAGGGCCGACATGCATGTACATACCGTACTCTCTCCCTGCGGCGATCTGGGGATGAGCCCGTCGAATATCATACGCGAGGCATCACTCAAGGGAATAGACATCCTTGGGATCACCGACCACAATTCAACGCTTCAATGCGGTCTGATGATGGAACTGGGCGAAAAAGCCGGGATCTGCGTCATCCCCGGAGCCGAGGTTACCTCCCGGGAGGAAGTGCATTGTCTTGTTTATTTCCCCGATCTTCAGAAGCTGTCGGCTTTCCAGCAGTATCTCGATGAACACCTGCCTCATGTTATAAATGATCCCAAGCGGTTCGGCTACCAGGTTGTTGTGGACCAGGACGAAAATATTACCTATACCGAAGAAAGATTGCTGATCACGGCACTTGACTGCAGCCTGAACGAACTGAGTGTGAAGGTTGTCGGAATGGGCGGATTATTTATCCCGGCCCATGTCGACAGGATGAGATACGGGCTGATAGGACAGTTGGGGTTTATTCCCTCGGGACTGCAGGCACATGCCCTGGAAATTTCTTCAGCAACAAGTCCTTCCAATTTATTAACAATACATCCTGAAATCTATAATTACAAACTTGTAAGAGGATCCGATGCACATTACATTGAAGATATTGGTAAAGCTCTGACAGCCTTTTACATGGAACAGAGGGGTTTTGATGGGATCGGGCAGTGCCTGCTCTCGGAGGATAAGGAATTGTGTAAAATATTAACATAAATTGTTAATTTTTTCACATCGTGAAATAAATAACAAACAAAAAAAATCATACCTTTGCAGTGAAAAATCTGGCGATGCATATCATGGATATACTTCAGAACTCGGTTAGGGCCCGATCAGGCAGCATAAAGCTTGATATAGTAGAAGATAGGGCTTCCGATACGTTCATGTTCAGCATTACCGACAACGGATGCGGCATTCCGCGGGAAATTTTTGATACGGTTACCGATCCTTATGTTACTACGAGGAACACCCGTCATGTGGGACTCGGGCTTTCTCTGCTGAAGCAGAATGCTGAAAGAACGGGAGGAGGACTTAGCCTCATTTCCGAAGAAGGGAAAGGAACCACTGTAACAGCCAGGTTCATCAACAGCCACCTGGACAGCCCATCTACCGGCGACCTGGCTTCGGCCGTTCTGCTGACGATGACCTCCAATCCGGGGATCAATTTTGAGTACAATCATATTAAAGACAACAGGTCAATACACTTTACAACTGATGAAGTCAGGAACGCCCTGGGTGCAATACCCATGAACGAACCTTTGGTTTACCCTTATTTACTGGGTATTCTGAAGTCCGAACTTCAGAGTATTGGAGTGAGCTGATCTGAGGAATAAACATAAACTCTTTTACATGGAAAAGATCAAGTCACTGGCCGATCTGAGGAAACTGCAGGAAACCCTGAAGGCCAAGATCGATTTACGGGAAATCAGCAATGATGCTGATTCCCGTATACAGGTCAAAGTCGCCATGGCCACCTGTGGTATCGCTTCAGGGGCCAAGGAAGTCATGGAAGCATTCATAGAAGAGTTCACCAAGAGAAACATTGGCGCCGTGGTCACCCAAACGGGATGCATGGGCTATTGTTATGCAGAACCCACGGTCGAGGTAACAAAACCAGGAGCCGACCCCATCACTTTCGGTTATGTGGATGTGAAAAAGGTCAGCAAGATCATCGACAAGTACATTATTAAAAATGAGCTTCTCGAGGGTATCATTCCGGTGAATTATCAATCCATTGATAATAAGTTCTGAGGGAGGATACAGTCATGACAAAGATCAAATATCATATGCTGGTTTGCGGAGGGACAGCATGCCGCGCCTCAAAAAGCAGCGAGATCCTCAGTAATTTCCAGGAACTCATCAGCAGTAAAGGCCTTGAGACCGAGGTACAGGTCATACAAACCGGTTGTTTCGGTTTTTGTGAAAAGGGCCCTATCGTAAAGATGATGCCCGACAATACTTTTTATACCCAGGTGAAGCCCGAAGATTGTGCAGAGATCCTGGAGGAGCACATCATCAAGGGCCGCAAGGTAGAGCGTTTGCTATACAGGAATCCCGAGACGGGAAATGCCGTGAGCGATTCAAAGCATATGAATTTCTACAAAAAGCAGATCAGGATTGCCCTAAGGAACTGCGGGTTCATCAACCCGGAGAACATTGACGAATATATTGCAAGGGATGGATACTCAGCCCTGGCAAAGGTTTTAACGGAGATGTCGCCCGAGGCAGCAATTGCCATCGTAAAACAATCGGGGCTCAGGGGCCGCGGCGGCGGAGGTTTCCCCACAGGTCTCAAATGGGAAATCACTCGCAAAGTCCAGGCAGACCAGAAGTACGTGGTTTGCAATGCTGATGAAGGCGACCCCGGCGCTTTCATGGACCGTTCAATCCTGGAGGGAGACCCTCATTCAGTGCTGGAAGCCATGGCAATCAACGGCTATTGCACAGGCGCTTCCAAAGGACTTGTTTATATCAGGGCCGAATATCCGCTGGCTATTGAAAGACTGAAGACTGCCATGGGGCAGGCGAGGGAAATGGGTCTACTGGGTACGAACATTTTCGGAACCGGTTTCAATTTCGATATTGAGATACGTTATGGCGCAGGAGCTTTCGTATGCGGAGAAGAAACCGCGCTGATACATTCCATGGAAGGGTTGCGCGGTGAACCCACGGTTAAACCTCCATTCCCTTCCGAATCAGGTTACCTGGGCAAACCTACCAATGTTAACAACGTAGAGACTTATGCCAACATCCCGGTTATCTTTAACAAAGGACCTGAATGGTTTGCCTCAATAGGAACCGAAAAGTCAAAGGGCACCAAGGTATTTGCCCTGGCCGGCAAGATCAACAATGTAGGACTGATTGAAGTTCCCATGGGAATTACCCTTCGTGAAGTCATATATGAGATAGGCGGTGGAATAAAAGACAATAGGGAATTTAAAGCAGTTCAAACCGGTGGACCTTCCGGAGGTTGCCTCACAGCAAAACACCTCGACACGCCGATTGATTATGACAACCTCATTTCGGCAGGTTCCATGATGGGTTCAGGAGGTATGATCGTGATGGATGAAGATGACTGCATGGTGGCCATTGCAAAGTTCTACCTGGAGTTTACTGTCGAGGAAAGCTGTGGTAAATGCTCACCCTGCAGGATTGGGAACAAAAGGCTTTTCGAACTTCTTGAAAAAATCACCCAGGGTAACGGCACGATGGAAGACATTGACAAGCTGCGCAACCTGGGAACCGTAATAAAAGACACCTCGCTTTGCGGCCTGGGACAGTCCTCCCCTAACCCGGTATTGTCAACCATTGATAATTTCATGGTTGAATACCTGGAACATGTGAAGGATAAAAAATGCAGGTCCAAAGTCTGCAAATCAATGATGCAATACCTGGTGGTGCCTGAGAAATGCATCGGTTGCACCCTTTGTGCACGCAATTGCCCGGTGAATGCCATCAGCGGTGAACGCAAGCAGGTTCACTTCATCGACCAGGAAAAGTGCATCAAATGCGGAGCCTGCCTGGAAAAATGCAAATTCAATGCAATCATTATCAATTAAGGAGGAAGGAACGCTATGAAAATGGTAAAACTGATCATTGACGGAAAAACCGCCGAAGTTCCTGAAAATACCACGCTTTTAAAGGCAGCCAAGACCGTTGGCATCGATATACCTACCCTTTGCTACTTCGAACTGAAGGACATGAACATTGAAAACCGTCCGGGCGGATGCCGCATTTGCGTGGTTGAAGTCAAGGGAAGACGGAATCTCGCACCAGCCTGTAATACCATGGTAGCCGAGGGTATGGAAGTTTACACACATAACATCAGGGTATTAAACGCACGCAGAACCGTTCTGGAGCTCATACTCTCGGATCATCCTGCTGAATGTCTAACCTGTGCCAAATCGGGAAGTTGTGAGCTTCAGAGCATGGCACAGCAACTCGGCGTGAGGGAAATACCCTACCAGGGTGAGCAGTCGAAGTACCGCAAGGATACTTCGCCTGCCATCATCCGGGACGTGGATAAATGTATCATGTGCCGGCGGTGTGAAATGATGTGTAATGATGTTCAGACGGTAGGCGCGCTGAGCGCCGTCAACAGGGGATTTATGGCCGTAGTGGCACCTGCGTTCGAGATGAATCTCGAGAAATCTCCCTGCACTTACTGTGGACAATGTGTATCTGTTTGCCCCACCGGCGCCCTGACTGAAGTTGACCACTCGCGCAATGTAATTAATGCTCTCGCTGATCCTACAAAGACTGTAGTTGTACAAACGGCGCCTGCCGTCAGAGCTGCATTAGGAGAAGAATTTGGCCTTGAGCCAGGCACCCTTGTAACGGGTAAGATGGTCGCCGCACTACGACGACTTGGATTTGACTACATTTTCGACACTGACTTCGCCGCTGACCTTACGATCATGGAAGAAGGCACCGAACTACTCGATCGTCTTACCCGTTACCTTAAGGGTGACAAGAATGTGAAACTTCCCATACTTACTTCCTGCTGCCCCGGATGGGTTAATTTCTTTGAACACAATTTCCCCGAAATGCGCGACATCCCTTCAACGGCTAAGTCGCCCCAGCAGATGTTCGGGCCCATTGCAAAGGAATATTTCGGAAAAAAACTCGGCATCGATCGTAAAAACATGGTAGTAGTCTCCATCATGCCCTGCCTTGCAAAAAAATATGAATGCCAGCGTGATGAATTCAAAGTTGACGGAGATCCTGACGTGAATTATTCGCTTTCAACCCGTGAACTTGCCCACCTCATCAAAGCTTCAAATATTGACTTTAATTCTCTTCCTGAGGATGATTTTGACAACCCCCTCGGGGAGTCTACCGGCGCCTCCGTTATTTTCGGCACAACCGGCGGAGTGATCGAAGCCGCATGCCGCACGGCATACGAACTTTACACGGGGAAAAAACTTGAGAAGGTTGATTTTAAAGAACTCCGCGGACTTGAGAATGTAAGGCACGCAACAATCGATTTCGATGGACTGCCCATTAATATCGGCATTGCACACGGACTAGGTAACGCCCGTAAACTGCTCGAGGACATCCGCGACGGCAAGAGCCATTTCCACGCAATCGAGATCATGGCCTGTCCCGGCGGATGCATTGGCGGGGGCGGACAACCATATCATCATGGGGATTCTGAGATCATCAAGCAGAGAGCTGCTGCTCTATATCGTGAAGATGCTGGCAAGCCTATCAGGAAATCTCATGAAAACCCTTTCATAATTGAATTGTATAAAGAATTTTTAGGCAAACCCTGCGGGGAGAAGTCACACCACCTTCTGCACACACATTACTTTGATAAGAGTGCGGGGGTGTTTGTGGAGGAATAACAGGTAGCGAAAACAGGTAGCGAGGTAGCGAGAAGCGAGGTAGCGAAATGTTAAGTAGCGAGGTAGCGAAATGTTAAGTAGCGAGGTAGCGAGCAGCCAAGTAGCGAAATATAAGAGTAAGAAATTTTTGAATTTTTTTCAATGAAAACAGCAAAGAGCAAGCAAGGTATATTTACAGGTAGCGAAAATTTCACTTCTCGCTACCTCGCTACCTCGCTACCTTCTTTCTGTCATTCCACCAGCTTATAATCATTTTATGGCCAAGATAAAATTATCGGAAAAGAAGATCCAGGAGCTGAAAGACGTTTGCAAGGCTTTCAACAACGAGAAAGGCGAACTCATCAATGTCCTTCACAAGGCCCAGGGCCTGTTCGGTTACCTTCCGGCCGAAGTCCAGGAGATCATAGCAAAAGAACTCAACATCTCGGTGGCCCACGTTTACGGTGTGGTCACATTTTATTCCTTCTTTACGATGCAGCCCAAAGGCAAACATCCCGTCTCGGTATGCCTGGGCACCGCCTGTTATGTGCGTGGAGCTGAAAAGGTACTCGAAGAATTCAAACGCCAATTGAAGATACAGGTTGGTGAAACCACCGCCGACGGAAAATTCTCACTGAGTTGTCTCAGGTGCGTCGGAGCCTGCGGGCTGGCGCCGGTGGTCCTGGTTGGCGAAAAAGTATACGGACGCGTGGCTCCCGATGGCGTAGCAGACATCATAGCGGAGTACAACTCATAAATTTTTGGTTTTTTGGTTAATACTTGATGGTTGGCCCGCAGGGACGAAAGTTCCTGCGGGCCTTTTTTTTCTGTAAAAACCGGACCTTTAAACCGGGAAAAAAGAAAGCATTTCAATAAAATTTCATGGTGACTTCCTTCATGAACTTTTCGTCGAGGGTGCGGGCAATGCGATGAACCACGGTCCTCCTGAGTTCCAGCTCAACAGGAAGGGTCGGATCCTGGTGGGCCACGTTGATATTCGTCCCGACAAGGAAATGGATCTCATCGCTTTCAAGAATAGCTTTGACAATAAGATCGGCAGGACCTTTCCCCAGCTCGTAGGCTGAATTGTATTTTTTCAGGAGCTCGCTGACCTTGCTCAGGGTAAGGATCCCTTCGGTGATCAGCTCAACTCCTTCCATATGGGAAACGGGGGGAAGTTCGGGATCGCTCATCACATTGGTGTCCTCGATCTCCCTCCCCCACTCACGTGCGATCATGTCGCCGGTTGTCGCACCTGAGATTATTTTACGGCCGGCAAATTGCTGAAGCATCCCTGCAAACATACTGTCGTTGGCTGGATCGACCGGCGGACCGCTGCAGATCATCAGTTTGCGTGGGTCCCTGTAATAGATCACAGCACAGGAGATATCGTCGCGGGGGTGAAAACCGTCGTTCAGGTTAGCGCGGTCAATCACTTTTGAGGCAAGCCTGTCGGCCGATATATCATGCTCTTCCTGGATGGCGTCGGCCAGGAGCATCTGCAGGTTTTCCTGCCCGAAACCCAGGGGGTATTTGTCGGAACCCAGCCCTGACTGTACCACTCCGTCGGAACAGAAAACTATCCTGTCCTCCTTCACCGGCCTGAAACCGGTGGTCAGAACTTCCTTTCCTGTATGTTTCACACCCTCAAGCACTACGACATTCCATACAGGTTCAAAAGGCCTGGCGCCTCTGAAGAACAAGGTTTTAGGGTTCTCGTATTCGAGGATTTTCACCTCCCCGTCAACATCGATATCAGCAATGGTGAATGTGGAGTAATTCATTTCCTTGACGCTGTCGACGGGAAGAGTGTTCATGATAATCTCGGCTATGACCTCTACTCCTTTATGCTCCTGGGTAAGGTTCAGGGCAAGGGTGGATGAAAGGGTGGCAAGGATGTTGGCTTTGATCCCATGCCCCATGCCGTCGGAAAGCACAGCAATGATACGGCCTTCCTCCCTGATCTTCCTAGAATAAAAAACATCCCCGCAAACCCTGGCATCGCCGTGGTTCTTTTGTTTACAGACAACCTCGATATAGAATTTTTCGTCCATGGGCGGACTATTTTCTGTTCTGCGATTTATGCAATTCGATAATGGAATTTAGCATCTGCTCGGTCTTGGCAGCTCCTTCGCCGAGGAGAAACGCGATCTTCTGGACCATGTCAAAATTCTGGTCAACGACTTCATTCATGCGGGTTACGATCTGCTCCTTGTAAACTTCGGGCATGTACATATCGCGGATAATCCCGCCGACGAATTTTTTAGTGCGCAGGGGAAAGACCGAAACATTCAGCATTCCCTCTCCATACTGAACGTCTTTTCTTTCTACCGCCTCATCCGAAGAAAGAACAAAAGAGAACAGCTTATAAAAATGAATGGGCAGAAGTGATTTAAGATCAGCCCCTTCAAGGCCGGGGATCACCTCATCGACCATGGCAGCTTCCTCGCCCAGGATGCGGATAAATGCCTTGTTGGCATGCAGTATCCTCAGGTTTTCATCAACGATAACAACACCTGAGACAAGCTGCTGCAACATGGATGAAACAAGGGCGTAAGTTTCTTTCTGGCTGTCCTTCTCATGTTTGGCCTTTTCCTCTGAAATCCTCAGGGCTTCCTGGGTCTTTGCCAGCTTTTCGTTGGTCATGCGAAGTGTACGTATGTATTCCTGCCTGTTCCTTCCGCTGAAAATATGGCACATATCGGTAGTGGCCAGTCCCTGTGCAATAGCTATTGCAAATTCACGGCAATTGGGATAACCGCATGATTCACAGCCAACATCGTTATCTTTCTGCTCCTGCCTGTTGATCATTTTCAGCACTTCATCGATCTTTTCTTCAGAAGGAAGGGCAAGCCTTTGATCATCAGCCTCAAAGCTGCGACTTAAATCCAGCCCCTCAAACTCAAGAAGATCTTTTTGCCAGGACTCAGGGTCAAGGGTATTCAAACGCTTATTAGCGTAATCGGTAACCAGTGAATGCCGGAGAAATTTTTCACCCCCGGGGGAAGTGCCGGGTCCCATCAGGCATCCGTCATTATAAAATATATTAAAATGACGGCGGATGAGGTCAATGCGGGTGTCAAACTCATGTACCGCGTTCAGCATATTGTTCCTGCCCTCGGTCGTGATGATGTTCCCGCTTAGCAGGTGCTCATTGATTCCGGCTGCCTGCAAAATACCGTTGCTGATGGGATAGAGAGAGCCTTTGTTACCAAGCGGAGGATCGAATTCCGAGAATTCAAGATGGCTTTCCCTGATGCTGAATTCGCCGAAAAGTTTTCGCAGTTCAACAAACGTCAGTACTGAATCGATCTTTGCGTCGCCTTCAAGCCTTAAAGCTTCATCTTTTGCAGCTATGCAGGGTCCGATGGCAACAATCTTTATATCCTGACCGTAACGCTGACGCATGACTTTCGCCGTGGCAGCCATAGGTGAAAGTACAGGAGCAAGGTTGCTGATCAGGTCGGGGTAATATTTTTCGATATAAAAGACTACGGCCGGGCAATTGGCCATGATATGATACTTCCCTTTAAAATCCTCAAGCAGCTTACCGTATTCTTTAGCAACCAGGTCCACCCCGAAAGATACCTCGGTAACGTAGGCAAAACCCATGTTCCGGATCATCTGGACAAACTTGCGGTAATCGGTGATATCATGGAATTCACCCGATATCGCCGGGTCACAGATCGCTGCAACCTTTGCACCTGATGCGATGAGCTCCCTGGTTTCCTGAATGGATGAGCGGTAAGTGATAGCGGCGGGTGAACAGGCTGAATAGCAACTCCCGCATCCAATACACCTTTCAGGGATGATGGAGGGCATCTCGGTGTTTACGTCAACCCTGATGGCTTTCACCGGACAAATCCTCACACAGGAATAACATTTGATGCAGGATTCGTGGTGGATTTCGAATAAAGGTGAGGGTATCATAAGTTTCAAAATTACAAATATATCAGCACTTTCATAAAAGTATGCCAATTTTCTTCAACAAAAAACCAAAAATGGTTTATTGTTTATTTAATAACAATGCTAATTTTTTCACAATAAAATTTCTACAATCGGAATTATTAACTTATTTTTGTATCTGATTGAAACAATGGCATGCAAGCGATTTTTGAAAAATACAGCCTGAAGAAACCCGAGAACCTGATACCTCTTCTCCAGGAAATCCAGGAGACCAAAGGCTACCTTACCGATGAAATTGTTGAGAAGGTCTCTGCGCATCTGAACATTCCCATCAACAGGATTTATGGCGTAGCCACGTTTTATGACCAGTTCCGGTTCAAACGCAGGGGCAGGTTCCATATTCAGGTTTGCAGGGGAACCTCATGCTATTTATGCAGCTCATCATCCTACCTTAAAGAAATTGAAAAACTGCTCAAAGTCCAGGATGGTTCTGTCACCAGGGATAAAAAATTCAGCCTTGAAACCGTGAACTGCATGGGTGGCTGTAGCCAGTCGCTGGTCATCAGGATCAATGATACCTATTACCACCATCTGAGTGTTGCTGACCTGGGAGATATCATCCGCAGTCTGAAAGAAAAAACCGAGTAACATGCCAGCACAAGAGATAACCGACAACAAGGCATTCCTTACCGAGAAAGTCATTAAGAATTATTCCGGCATCTTCGACAAGGCTTCCCTAGCTAAGATTGCAGGCATCAGGAGGGATACGGTTGACAAGCCCGTGATCTTCATTGCAACCGGAACCTGCGGGATCATTTCGGGGGCAAAGGCCACCCTGGAGAAAGTCAGGAAATTCATTTCTGAAAATAATATTGATGCAAGTATAATTGAAGTCGGATGCAACGGGTTTTGTTCCGCGGAACCCCTGCTTGACGTTCAATTGCCGGGTAAAACCAGGCTTGCATTTCATCATGTGACTGAGGACAAGGCCGAGGATGTGCTTAATTCAGCCCTTCACCATACGGTTCAGCCTGATCTTGTCCTCGGACAATACAGGCAGCAGGGGCTTGAGGAATGGCCCAACGTTCCCCTGATTGACGACCTCCCCTGGTTCAGCCGCCAGACCAGGCATATCCTTAAGAATGCCGGGATTGTGTCGCCTGCATCAATTGAAGAATACATTGTGAGGGGTGGGTATAAGTCATTGTATAAGACAGTATTGAATTACCCTGCCGACAAGATCTGCGAGATCATTGAACAGAGCGAGCTGAAAGGACGGGCAGGAGGAGGTTTCCTTACCGGTAAAAAATGGAAGATCGCATTGGATACTGCGGGAGACCAGAAGTACATGATCTGCAATGCCGATGAGAGCGACCCCGGGGCTTTCATGGACAGGGCGATCATTGAAAGCGACCCGCACAGGGTGATAGAAGGCCTTGCAATTTCGGCTTATGCCATCGGCGCCAGCCAGGCTATTATTTATGTGAGGTCCGATTATGAAAATCCCCTGAACATACTCGAACAGGCCATCAAACAGGCAAAAGAATACGGGCTGCTTGGGGGAGACATCTTCGGGAGCGGGTTCAGCCTCTCGGTAAGCCTTCGAAAGGGAGCCGGGGCATTTGTTTGCGGTGAGGAAACCGCCCTGGTTACAAGCCTTGAAGGACAGAGGGGATTACCCAGGTCGAAACCACCTTACCCGGCAGAAAAAGGTCTTTGGGGACATCCCACTGTGATCAACAATGTTGAAACCCTTGCCAATATTCCAGGGATCCTTGAAAACGGACCGGGCTGGTTTAAATCAATGGGGACGAGATCCTCAAAAGGAACAAAACTGTTTTCGATTGCAGGCAAAGCTGTTTCAACCGGCTTCATCGAAGTGCCGATGGGAATCAGCTTTTCATCGATCATCTACGATATTGCAGGAGGAGTGAGGGATGGAAAAGCCTTAAAGGCAATACAGCTCGGGGGGCCTTCAGGGGTATGCATTCCCCCGGCCGAACTTGATACTCCCCTGGACTTTGAAGCCCTGAGCGGCATCGGGGCAAAATTGGGTCTCGGAGGCCTGATCATCCTTGATGAGAAGACATGCATGGTAAACCTTGCAAGGTATTTCATTGATTTCCTCCAGAAGGAAAGCTGCGGCAAGTGCATTCCCTGCAGGGAAGGCACGAGGAAGATGCTGGACATACTCAACGGGATCACCAAAAGGCCCAAAGAGGAATCTGCGCATGAGACCCTTGAACGATTCAAAGGAGTGGTGCAACTCGAAAACCTTGCCCACGTGATCAGCGATACTTCGCTTTGCGGGCTGGGGCAGAATGCGCCTAACCCGGTGCTGAGTTCACTTAAATGGTTCAGGGAAGAGTTTGAGGAACACATCTTCGACAGGCGTTGCTCAGCCGGAGTTTGCCATGACCTGCGCACGTTCTGTATCGACGTGGACCATTGCAACGGCTGTAACATCTGCCAGAAAAGATGTCCTGAAAATGCAATTATAGGCTCGCTTAAAATGCCTCATTTCATCATCGAATCAAAATGTACCGGTTGCGGGATCTGCTTCGACGTATGCAAATTCAGTGCAATCTATTTTAAATAAAGAGGAATTATGCTTCTTACCATCGAAATAAACGGACAGCAGGTGAGCGCAAAGCGGGGGGAGACGATCCTTACGGTTCTGAACCGGATCGGAGTCAAAGTTCCTACGCTCTGTTACTTCGGAAGTCTCTCTCCTACCGGATCCTGCCGCATGTGCGTTGTCGAAGTTGAAGGACTCTCACATCTGGTGCCTGCATGTTCCCACCAGGTGGAAGAGTGGATGCAGATCCACACCCATTCGCCCAGGGTATTGAAAGCCAGGAAAGCCCTTGTGGAACTTTTACTTGCCAATCATCCCGATGACTGTCTTTACTGCGACCGCAACGGAAGCTGCGAACTGCAGGATCTGTCGGAAGAACTTCAGGTAAGGGAAAGAAAGTACCCCAGCGGCCATAAACCGGTCCAGATCGATAAAACCTGTGCATCAATACAGAGGGACCCGGGCAAATGTGTCCTCTGCGGACGCTGCAGCCGGGTTTGCACCGAAATTACAGGGATCTCCGCCATCGACTCGGTGGGAAGAGGGTCATCAACCAGGATTGGCACTTCGTATAACAAGGGACTTAACTTCAATGCATGCGTAAAATGCGGGCAATGCATCATGGCCTGTCCAACAGCCGCTCTTACCGAACATAAGTCACTTCCCCAGGTCATCGAGGCCCTGGGCGATCCCGACCTCTACCCGGTAGTACAGTTCTCCCCTACCGTGCCTGGCGCCATTGCTGAAGAATTCGGACTGAAATCAAACAAGGATATCATGAATATCCTTCGTTCAGCCCTGAAAAAGATAGGTTTCCGGCAGAGTTTTGACGTTTCCCTGGCCTCAGATATCACGATCATGGAAGAAGCGGCCATATTCCTCGAACGCTGGCCGAAAAATACACCCCTGTTCACAAGCTGTTGTCCTGCCTGGGTAAAGTATATTGAAGTTTTCAGGCCCGGATTTATTAAATACCTTTCACCTGTGAGATCCCCCCAGCAGATCATGGGAACCCTCATCAAACAGTATATTACAAGCAGCGCCGGCATCAAATCCGAAAAGGTTTTCGTGGTCTCGGTAATGCCCTGCACTGCAAAAAAGGCTGAAGCTGAATTTGACGGGAACGGATTAAAACCCGTTGATGCCGTGATCACCATCAGGGAACTGGTGAGGCTGATCAGGCTGCTTGGCATTGATCTGAACAACCTTGAGCCGGAACCTGCCGAAAACGCCTTCAGTATCAGCAGTTCTTCGGGAAGGCTGTTCGGGATCTCGGGAGGGCATCTTGAAGGACTGATGAGGAGCATCCATTATTTAAGTACGGGCCAGGAATTAAGCCCGATAAAGATTAACGACCTGAGAGGGCTGAAACCAAAAAAAGAGAGCAGGATGAGGATCAACAAGATCCCTGTCAATGTTGTCGCAGTAAGCGGGCTGGCAAATGCCATATCCCTGATGGATGAGATCGCCGGCGGCCGCGACGACATCCATATTGTTGAAGTCATGGCCTGCCCGAACGGCTGCATCAACGGAGGAGGGCAAAAAATAGGCACCGACGAGAAAATGCTCAAATCCAGGATGAAAGCCCTGTATGATATTGATGAAGAAGAGATGGTCAAAGTTGCACATAAGAATCCTACGCTGAATGAACTGTTCGACAAATTCCTGTCAAAGCCGAACAGCGAGAGGAACAGGGAAGTCCTGCATAAAGACAGGTTAAAAACCACAAGCGAATGAGCCATGCATATCACCGTCAGCTGGTCTACACGGTAAAGGACAAATGCCGCGTCTGCTATACCTGTGTAAGGGAGTGTCCTGTCAAAGCCATTAAGATCATCAAGAGCCAGGCTGAAGTCATCAATGAACGCTGCATTGGTTGCGGAAACTGCGTTAAAGTATGCAGCCAGGGAGCGAAATACTCATTACGTTCGGTCGATGAGGTGAATGCACTTCTGAAATCAGAGAAAAAAATTGCCGCTTGTATAGCGCCCAGCTTTCCTGCAGAATTCACCGAGATCCCCGACCACCGCCTTCTTGTGGGTATGATCAGGGAGCTTGGGTTTGATTATGTTGTTGAGGTTTCCTTTGGGGCTGATATGGTCGCCAGAGAGTACGAAAAAAAGATAAAGGAGCATTCGGGGCAGGGACAGATCAGCTCGGACTGCCCGGCAATCGTTTATTTTATCAGGCATTACCATCCCGACCTGGTGGGAAACCTGTCTCCCATCGCATCACCGATGCTGGCCATGACCAGGATCATGAAGAAAAAATACGGCGATGACCTTCAGGTGGTCTTTATAGGCCCCTGTTTTGCCAAGAAAGCCGAATCGGAGGAAGTTGACGAAGTGCTTACATTCAGGGAACTCAGGGAGATGTTCCTTGAAAAAAGCATCAGCTGGGAAAATGCTGCTCCAACGGATTTCGATCCGCCGGCAAGCGGCAAAGGAGCCATATTCCCGATAAGCCGCGGCCTGTACTTCACTGCCAATTCAACCGAAACCATTCCCGAGGAACAGGTTGTGGTTGCCGAAGGCAGGGTTAATTTCAAGGAAGCCGTCAGAGAGTATGAAGAAGGATTTATCCGCAACAAGCACCTTATGCTTCTCTGCTGTGACGGATGTATTATGGGCCCAGGCACCTCCCCCGGGGGCAAACGGTTTGCCAGGAGCGCGGCGGTTGGGGAATATGTGACAAAGAAACTGGCTTCCATGGATAAAAAGCAATGGGAGGAACAGGTTGAAGAATTCAGCAACCTGGATTACTCCCAGGATTTCAGCCCCGAGGACCGCCGGTTTGAAATTCCTTCGGAAGATAAGATCCTTGAAGCCTTGCATGCCATGGGCAAGTTCCAACCCGAAGACCACCTGAACTGCGGCACCTGTGGGTATGACACCTGCGTTGAACATGCCATTGCCATTGTGAAGAACCTCGCCGAGACGGAAATGTGCCTGCCTTATACGATAGAAAAACTTCACGACTCCATCAAGAACCTGAATGTATCCAACGAGAAGCTGGCCAAGGCACGGCAGGCCCTTAAACAATCTGAAAAGCTTGCCCATATGGGACAGCTCTCGGCCGGGATAGCGCATGAACTGAACAATCCCCTTGGAGTCATCACGATGTACTCAAACATACTTATTGATGAGGCCCCGGTAGATGACCCGGTAAGGGATGACCTTAAACTTATCGCCGAGCAGGCCGAACGCTGTAAAAAGATTGTAAGCGGCCTGCTGAATTTTGCACGTAAGAACCAGGTGAACCTGAGTGAAACCGATGTGGTGAAATTCATGCGACACAGCATAGACTCCATACTTAAGCCCGAAAATATAGAAGTGGCGCTTGAGGCGAGAATCAGCAACCCACAGGCAAGGCTTGATATTGACCAGATGATGCAGGTGCTTACCAACCTTGAAAAGAATGCAGTGGAAGCCATGCCAAAGGGAGGTAAACTAACCCTTGGGGTTGAGGGTGACGAGCAGGAACTGAGGTTTATCGTTTCAGATACCGGCACAGGGATATCCAAGGAACATATGGATAAGATCTTCACCCCGTTTTTCACAACCAAGGAAATGGGCAAAGGAACCGGCCTCGGGCTGGCGCTTATCTATGGTATTGTCAAAATGCATAAAGGAAAAATACATGTTGATTCGAATAATGACCCCTCTGTCGGATCGACTGGAACGACGTTTACGATTACGTTGCCGAGAGTATGAAAAATAAAAGCGAAATGGTGAAATGGTGAAATGGTGAAAAATAAAAATTCATAATTCAAAATTCGTTACTCGAATATTCGAGTATTCAAAATTTCACCACCTCGCTATCCTGATACTTAAAAAAATAGAAAATGCCTACAAAAAAAACAATCCTCATCGTGGACGATGACCAGGATTATTTATACCAGCTGAAAAGCAGGGTTGAATCGTTCGGGTTTCAGACCATACTTGCCGAAAGCCAGAAAGAGGCAGAGGAACTCCTTGAAAAGACCAGGCCTGATCTGGCTATTCTTGACCTTATGATGGAAAACGAAGACAGCGGGTTCATCCTCTGTTATAAGATGAAGAAAAAGTATCCTGAGGTGCCTATCATCATTGCAACCGGGGTGGCAGCTGAGACAGGGCTGAGCTTTGACCTGAATGATGAGAACAACAGGAAGTGGATCAAGGCCGATACCTTTCTCGAGAAAGGCATCAGGAGTGAAAAACTTAAACTTGAAATAGATAAACTTTTAAAAGTTAAGGCATAAAATCAATAGGCAGAGGGATTCCAGGGAATCTCCTTAAAAACACCATACTATCTCTTGTGAAAAAATAACAAAGCTATTGAAGAACTGTTTTTTTAACTTATTTTTGTTGTGAAATTATAAACATGTCCACTCTCAAGATTCTTGTTATTGATGATGAACCCGGCATCAGGAGCGGCATAGCCCGAATTCTCCGAAATTTCAGGGTGGATTACCCTTTCATGGAAGAAGCTTTCGACTTTGAAGTCAGGGAAGCCTCAACCGGTGAAGCAGGAATTGAATCAATAGAAAAAGAGAAACCCGACATACTTCTTCTCGATAACAAACTGCCGGGCATACAGGGAATAGAGGTCCTCGAGCATATCCGCAAGCAACAGATGAACATCATCGTGGTGATGATTACCTCCTATGCATCCCTTGAACTCGCTGTAAAAGCTACGAGTGACGGGGCTTACGATTTCATCCCGAAACCGTTTACACCACAGGAGCTGAAATCATCCATAGAAAATATCACCAAGAGGGTATTCCTGAAGAAAATGACCAACAAGCTTCAGGAGACAGGCAAGCAAATCAGGTTCCAGTTCCTGAGCGTGCTTTCACACGAGCTCAAGGCCCCGTTAAACTCCATTGAAGGGTACCTTGGCCTGATCAAGGACAGGCAGGAGGGCCCCCTGCTTGAAAGTTACGATTTCATGATCGACCGCATGCTTGACAGGATCAAGGGGATGAGAACTCTTATACTTGACCTGCTTGACTTCACAAAAGTTGAACTGGGAAAGGGCAAACGCGATATAAAGCAGATAAACCTTGTGGATGTTGCGAGGATGGCTATCGATACCATGAGACCTTACTCAATCCAAAAGGATATTAAAATCAATCTGAAAGGGAATGATCCCGTGAACGTAATGGCCGACGGCGAGGAAATGGAGATCATTTTCAACAACCTGATCAGCAATGCAATAAAATACAACAGGGAAGGCGGAACTGTTGACTGCACACTGCATGAGAATGAGGAATGTGTTGAGATCCTTGTTGAAGATACCGGGATTGGGATGAGCCAGGAGGATATCAGCAAGATCTTTGACGATTTTGTTAGGATTAAATCAGAAAAAACCAGAAATATAACCGGCACCGGATTAGGTCTTGCCATAGTAAAAAAGCTTATCGAGAACTACAAGGGAACAATTGAAGTCACCAGCCAGCCGGATCAGGGCAGTATATTTAAAGTCAAACTTCCAATTGATCGACCATGTTTATAAAGAATCTACCTCACAAAACCGTTGAACGGCTGAGCCAGTACCGAAGGGCTCTCCTGCTGATTTTATCAAAGGAAAAGACCCATGTTTTTTCACATGAAATTGCACAGATGCTGCATATAACACCTGTACAGGTGAGGAGGGATCTGATGCTTATCGGGTATTCGGGCAACCTGAGAAAAGGATATGACATCAAGGAACTGATCGACCTGATCGGGAAGATCATTGATTCGGAGCGCGGACAAAGGGTCGCCGTAGTCGGGCTGGGGAACCTCGGCAAGGCGTTTATCAGCTACTTTAAAGGAAAACGTTCCAAACTGAGCATGATCGCTGCATTCGACGTCAACCCTGAAAAGATAAACAGGGTGTTCGATGGAGTACCATGCTATCACATCAACCAATTACCGGAAATCATCAAGCAGAATAATATTTCCATCGGTATCATTACCGTACCTGCTGAACAGGCCCCGGAGATTGCTGAATCACTCGTGCTTTCAGGGATCAAAGGGATACTTAATTATACACCAAAGCCGCTCAATGTGCCGGCTTATGTATACCTCGAGGAATATGACATGATCACATCCCTCGAGAAGGTCGCATTTTTCGCAAAGAAAAACGACGAACGATTTAAGTAAACAAAAGTGAAAATTTTTCATAATTTCAATGATGTCGGGGACATCCGGAATGCTGTTGTAACCACCGGTTCCTTCGACGGAGTGCATATTGGACATAAAGTAATCCTTCAGCATTTAAGGGATCACGCTGATGAGACAGGCGGAGAAACGGCACTTATCACCTTCCACCCCCACCCCCGTAAAGTCCTTTACCCTGAAACTGCAGGGAAAGGTCTCTACCTGATCAATTCGCAAAGGGAGAAGATCTATCTGCTTGAAAAAGCAGGGCTCGATAACCTGATCATAGTGGATTTCACCGTTGAATTTTCGAAGATCACATCCGTGGAATTCGTAAGGGATATCCTCCTGAACAAGCTGCATGCAAAGAAGATCGTTATCGGCTTCAACCATCATTTCGGGCATAACCGTGAGGGGGATTATGATGCCCTACGCAAACTCGGGACGGTAAGCGGGTTTGATGTGGAAGAAATCCCTGAGCAGGATATCCAGAATGAATCGGTAAGTTCAACCAAGATCCGCAAAGCCATCATGGAAGGCAGCATGCAAAAAGCCAACGCCTACCTTGACCATTTTTACATCATCATGGGTCCGGCCAGGCCAAGCAACATCATGCTGGCCGAGATCGGTTTTCCGAGCTATACCGTGCAGGTTGAAGAAGACTGCAAACTGGTGCCGCCCAACGGGGTTTATGCCGTTACAGTGAACTTCGGAAAGCACGCAAGGAAAGGAATGTGCTTCATCCGCAAGAACGAGGAATCGCCTATTGACACCCTGGTGGAGATACACCTCACCGAAGGGGATGAACATCTCGACGATAAAGTACTTTCGCTGTATTTTCACAAACGGCTGAGGGAAGAGAGGACCATGACTTCCATCGAAGATCTCAGGAAACAACTGCAGATAGATAAATCACAGATAGACGAACTGATATTCTGATGGAAAATTCAAACAGCTTACCGATCAAGGTAACCTTTCTCGGAACAGGAACTTCCATCGGAGTCCCGGTGATCACCTGCGACTGCCCGGTCTGCAAGTCACCCGACCCTCATGACAAGAGAATGAGAACCTCGGTCATGCTGGAAATCAACGGGCTTACCTTCGTCATTGATTGCGGCCCCGACTTCAGGATACAGATGCTGAGGGAAAACGTAAATAACCTTGATGCAGTCGTATTTACCCATGAACACCGTGACCATATCGCCGGGCTTGATGATATCAGGGCTTTTAATTATGTGCTGAATAAAAAGATCGACATCTTCGGCAGCAGGCAGGTAATGGAGGCGATACAGACCGAATTCCCTTATATTTTTTCCGAATCCAGGTATTTCGGCGCTCCCCAGCTAACCATACATAATATCGATGACGCACCGTTCATTGTCTTCGGTGTGGAATTCATTCCTGTTAAAGTCCTCCATGACAAACTGCCAGTAACAGGATTCAGGATAGGAGATTTCACCTATATTACCGATGCTTCATACATCTCTCCCAAAGAATTGGAGAAGATCAAAGGCTCTAAGGTGATTGTGCTCAACGCCCTCAGGAATTCAAAGCATACATCGCATTTCTCGGTGGGAGAAGCTGTGGAAATATTGACAAAGCTAAAGCCGGAAGCGGCTTACCTGACTCATCTCAGCCATTTCGTGGGCCTCCATAACGAGGTAAACAGCAAGCTTCCCGGTTTTATCCAGCTCGCCTACGACGGGTTAACACTGACCATCTGAGTATGAAGATCGATATCCTGACCTTATTCCCCGAAATGTTCAATGGGCCTTTTTCCCATTCCATTATTAAACGGGCAAAGGATAAGGGCCTTGCCGAGATAAACCTTTACAATATCAGGGACTGGTCCGTCGGCAAACATAAAACTGTTGATGATTATGCATTCGGAGGAGGTGCAGGCATGGTCATGATGATAGAGCCCATTTCAAGATGTATAGAGGAGCTGAAGGGAAAAACAAATTATGATGAGGTGATCTATCTCAGCCCCGACGGGGAACTGCTTGACCAGAAAACCGCAAACAGGCTATCTCTGGACCAGAATCTGCTGATCCTTTGCGGGCATTATAAAGGGATAGACGAGAGGATCAGGGAGCATTTCATCACCCTTGAGATCTCGATAGGGGATTATGTGCTTTCGGGCGGAGAACTCGCAGCTGCAGTGCTTACCGATGCCGTAATTCGTTTATTGCCGGGAGTGTTGAATGATGAGACTTCAGCGCTTTCGGATTCTTTCCAGGATAATCTGCTTTCCCCCCCGGTATATACCCGCCCTTACGATTTCAACGGCTGGAAGGCTCCTGATGTACTGTTATCGGGCAATGACAAGGAAATCGCGAAATGGAAGCATGAGCAGAGCCTGGAAAGAACGAAGAAGCGCAGGCCCGGATTATTCGAAAAATGATTCCTTCCTTTTCGTTTGTAATTCAAAAAAAAATCCTATATTTGCAAACTTTTTGTATAGAACCCCATTAATTTTTCGACGTTATGAATAAAGCTGAGATCATCAAATTTGTTGAGGATACCGTAATTGAAAAGAAGGAATATCCTAAGTTTAAAGCCGGTGACACCATTACCGTTCACTATAAAATTAAAGAAGGAAGCAAGGAACGTATCCAGAATTTCCAGGGCGTGGTTTTACAGCGTTCGGGTAAAGGCATTAACGCCACCTTTACCGTAAGGAAGATCTCAGGGAATATCGGAGTTGAAAGAATTTTCCCTCTCTCCTCCCCTTTTATCGACAAGATCGATGTTAACAAGCACGGTGTTGTGCGCAGGGCAAGGATCTTCTACATGAGGGAACTCAGGGGTAAGAAAGCCCGTATCAAGGAAGAAAGGATTTAATCCTGCAGAAATAAAACTAAAAAAAAGAGGCCGTCTCATTGAGCGGCCTCTTTTTTTTAGTTCATCACCAGTCGGATGGTCGAGTCATGTGTTTTCAGTACTGCGAGTGCTTTTGAGTAGTTCAGGATGTTCCGTATCACTGCATCACTGGGAGAAACTTCCATGTGATTTTTCCGCAATTCAGCAGAAAAACCGTTCTCCTTCGAAATGTTTGAATTCAAAGAAAAAAGCGTAGCGTGTCTCTTCATAGGCATACCGTTGGTTTTTTATGAGGTTCATGATAATTAAACGACAATGCCCGAGGGGATATTTTATATTGGGAAAAATAATTTTAAGTGGGAAAGTAAAAAGGTAGCGAGGTAGTGAGAAGCGAGAAGTGAAACAGGTAGTGAAACCCTTAAATTTCGCTACCTCGCTACCTCGCTTCTATCTACCTATACTGAAAGGATGACTTCCTTCTCTTTCACCAGTTTACGGAGGTTGATGAGGGCATAGCGCATACGGCCCAGGGCGGTATTGATGCTTACGTTGGTAAGCTCGGCAATATCCTTGAAACTCATATCGGCATAATGCCTCAGCACAAGCACTTCTTTTTGCTCCTTAGGAAGATATTCGATCAGCTTTTTAACATCCTTATGGATCTGTTCGGTAATGATCTGCTCCTCGACTGATTCGACCGGGATGCGGACCTTGTCAAAGATATCGTACTCATTGCTGTTTTCGATGAACGGCAGGCGGTTTGATTTCCTGAAATGATCGATGATCAGGTTATGTGCGATGCGCATAACCCATTGTATGAATTTTCCTTCTTCCTTATACTGCCCCGAACGGATAGTATTTATGACCTTTATAAAGGTATCCTGGAAAAGATCTTCAGCAAGCTCCTTATCCTTAACAACCATAAGAATATAAGCAAAGACCCTGCTTTTGTGACGATGTATGAGCTTTTCGAGGGAAGACTGCTGACCAGCTATATAAGCATTGATCAGTTCATGGTCACTGATTTGGGAAATCATGTCGCTACGTTTTAAGTTTCAAAGCGTAGTTTTGTGGCCGATAGAGTCCCTCCTATGAATGTGCGCTGAAATTCAGCGCTGGTTTATAATCAGATACGTTTTTTACCCCGAAAGGTTGCGCAAATATAAGCAAAAAATTAAAAAAGCAAGTTTTATTCATAATTTTGTGCACCTGTTTTACTGCTGAGATGAAAAAAATAAACCCCGATGAACTCGATCCCAAGGACTATATCATTATCAAAGGTGCGAGGGTCAACAATCTCAAGAATATCAGCCTTGCCTTACCGAGGAATAAATTTATTGTTCTGACAGGGCTTTCAGGTTCAGGAAAATCTTCACTTGCTTTTGATACTTTGTATGCTGATGGGCAAAGAAGGTATGTCGAAAGCCTCAGTGCATATGCAAGGCAGTTTCTGGGCAGGATGAGCAAACCCGATGTGGATTATATCAGGGGGATTTCACCGGCAATAGCTATCGAACAGAAAGTCAACACATTAAATCCAAGGTCAACTGTTGGTACCTCAACTGAGATCTACGAATACCTGAAACTGCTTTTTGCACGCGTCGGAATTACTTACTCCCCTGTTTCGGGTAAAATTGTCAAGCGCGACACGGTCTCCGACGTTGTTGATTTTATTTTATCCCTCCCTGAACAGACCAAAGTCAGCATTTATGCTCCCGTCTCACTGGCCTCGGGAAACGGGGATCTCAGGACAAAGTGTTCGGTACTTCTACAGCAGGGATTTACAAGGATCCTTATCGATGATGAGATCATCCGTATTGAAGATGCACTTGAAGCGGGGAGGACGTCATTCTCTACTCTATCGGTGCTCATCGACCGTATTATTGTAAAAAAAGAAGACCAGGAACTTTCGGGCAGGCTGGCCGATTCGGTGCAGACCGCATATTTTGAAAGTCATGGTTACTGTACCATAGAATATAGCAACGGCTCAACTGCCAGGCGGTCGTTTTCAAACAGGTTCGAAGCCGACGGAATGGAATTCGAAGAGCCCTCGGTGAACCTGTTCAGCTTCAACAACCCTTACGGGGCCTGCAAAACCTGCGAAGGGTTTGGCAGTATCATAGGAATTGATGAAGACCTCGTGGTGCCGAACAAGAACCTCTCCATTTATGAAGAAGCTGTTGCCTGCTGGAGGGGTGAGAAAATGAGCGAATGGAAGAATGAACTGGTAATGAACGCTTACAAGTTCGACTTCCCGATTCATAAACCCTTTCACGAGCTGACCGAAGAACAGAAAGCCCTGCTTTGGAGCGGAAATAAATATTTTCACGGGCTGAGGGAGTTTTTTGAATTCATTGAAAGCCAGAATTACAAGGTTCAGTACAGGGTGATGATGTCGAGGTACCGGGGCAAGACTACCTGCCCGGACTGCAGGGGCACCAGGCTCAGGAAAGACTCGGCTTATGTAAAGATCCACGGGAAATCGGTGATTGACCTGGTGCTGATGCCGGTGACCGGCTTATCGGCTTTCTTCAGGGGACTGGATCTGGGTGAGCATGAAAGAACGGTTTCGAATCGCCTTCTTATAGAAATAAACAACCGCCTGGATGTTATGAATGACGTGGGGCTGGGTTACCTCACCCTGAACAGGCTCTCATCCAGCCTCTCGGGAGGTGAATCACAGAGGATAAACCTTTCAACGGCACTGGGCAGCACCCTGGTCGGTTCGATGTATATCCTTGATGAGCCGAGCATAGGCCTGCATCCCCGCGACACACAAAGACTTATCAAGGTGTTGAAGAGGCTGAGGGACCTCGGGAATACGGTCATCGTGGTTGAACATGACGAAGAGATCATCAGGGCAGCCGATGAGATCATTGATATAGGCCCAATGGCTGGCCGTCATGGAGGGGAAGTGGTCTTCCAGGGGAACCTGAAGGCCCTGCTGAAAGATAAAAAGAGCCTTACCGGGCGTTATCTCAGCCATGACCTCCGAATTGAAGTGCCTTCTATCAGGAGGAAGTCCAAAGAATCCATACTGGTAAAAGGAGTCCGGGAGAATAACCTCAAGAATATAAACGTGAGCATCCCGCTCCATATAATCACTGCGATAACAGGAGTAAGTGGAAGCGGAAAAACATCTCTCGTAAAGAGGGTGCTGTTCCCCGCGCTGAAGAAGATCTATGGGGGATACGGGGAAAAGACAGGCAAATTCGACAGGCTCGACGGGGATATAGGCCGTATTAGCGCCGTTGAGATGGTGGACCAAAACCCGATCGGCCGTTCCTCACGTTCCAACCCGGCCACTTATATCAAGGCTTTTGATGACATCAGAAACCTGTATGCCGACCTGCCCCTCGCTAAGGCAAGGGGATATAAACCGGGCTATTTTTCATTTAATATCGAAGGCGGAAGATGCGAGGAATGCGAAGGTGAAGGGGTCGTCAAAATAGAGATGCAGTTCATGGCCGACATTTATCTCACCTGCGAAAGCTGCAAGGGCAAGAGGTTCAGGGATGAGGTGCTGGATGTAAAGCATAAGGATAAAAATATTGTTGATATTCTTAATATGACTGTGGATGAGGCGATAGATTTTTTCGGGCAGGACGGCAAGCATGCAGCTGAGAAACGCATTGCCGCAAGGCTTACGTCGCTGCAGGACGTGGGACTTGGGTATCTTCATCTCGGGCAGTCCTCTTCGACCCTTTCGGGCGGGGAGGCACAGCGCATCAAACTGGCCTTCTTTTTATCAAAAGGATTGTCGGATAAACCCACCCTTTTCGTTTTTGACGAACCCACAACCGGCTTGCACATCCATGACATCCACAAGCTGCTTACATCTTTTGAATCATTGATAAGGAACGGGCATTCGGTGCTGGTGATCGAACATAACCCCGAGGTTATCAAATTTGCCGATTGGGTCATTGACCTGGGCAAAGAAGGAGGCGACCTGGGCGGATATATCGTTTTTGAAGGCACTCCCGAAGCATTGGCCGCATGTGAAGACTCCTATACCGGGTTTTACCTGAAGGATAAAATTAATCCCGCTCTGGGCTGACAGCGTTTTTATTTAAAAAAATCTTCCTAAGTTTGCGCCGACAAAAAAATAAGAACATGAGAAAAATTTTATTCATCGCTTTATTGCTGTTTTCTGCCGGCATTATCAATGTTTCGGCACAAAAAGGTTTGGATGTCGGTATCGGGGTTAACTACAATGCGACCTTCATTATAAACCAGCAGATCTATGGCCACCAGGAACTGGATTACAAGCAAACCACATCCTTTGCTTATAACCTGGGCATCGGCTATAATTTCAATAACTGGATCGGCATCAAGACCGAAGTTGGTATGCAACCCATGGGGCAGAGCTACTGGAATCACGAAGACCTTCCATCACAAACCAGGGACATTAAACTCAGTTATGTTACCTGGCCGATTCTCGCACGTTTCAGTATTGGCGGGCATGTGGTTCGATTTTACGCTCTTGTCGGCCCGCAGTTAGCTTTTCTTACCAAAGCCGAGCAGACCTACCAGTTGAGCGGGCATTCCCTTCCTTCAGATTCGACCTACCTGGGAACAACCGATGTCAAAAACCGTTACCAGGGCATGGATGTCATGGCAAGAATAGATTTTGGCGTTGATTTCATCATCGTGAAACATCTCGGCATCAACTTCGGGATTTCCGGCGCTTATGGATTAACCGATATCAATGCCTCCGACTGGAGAATGAACGACAATAAAGGCGAATACAAACCCTCACATAATGCTTACTCAGGCTTCAACCTTGGGGTAAGATGGTGTTTCGGAGGTTTCGGAAAAAAAGAATAGCTTGAAATTTTAAATGAAAAGGCCGGCTATGTCCGGCTTTTTTCATTTAAAATTTTTAGGTTTGTATTAAAGAACAAACAACACCTTATGAAAAGTATAAATCCTGCAACCAGCCAGCTGTTACAAGAATATCCTGAGCATACTGCCAGGGAAGTTGAAAGTATCATCGGGAAGGTCTCTGAGGCCCGGAAGAACTGGAGTGAAACCAGTTTTGGGTTCCGGGGGGACCTTTTCCACAAACTGGCAGCCTGTTTAAGGGCAGAAAAGGAAAGTCTTGCCACACTCATGACTTCGGAAATGGGGAAGATCATCCGTGAATCCCGGGCTGAGATAGAGAAATGTGCCGGCGCCTGCGATTATTATGCCGAACATGCCGAAAGCATGCTTACCGACCAGGTAATCGCTTCGGATGCAGGCAGGAGCCTTGTCGCTTTCCAGCCCCTGGGTATGATCCTGGCGGTTATGCCCTGGAATTTCCCGTTCTGGCAGGTCTTCCGCTTTGCCGCCCCATCCCTGATGGCAGGAAATGTAGCAGTCATGAAACATGCTTCGAATGTGCCTGGCTGTGCACTGGCCATTGAGGAGTTGTTCATTAAAGCAGGATTCCCCGAAAATGTATTCAGGACCCTTATGATTCCTTCCTCCATGGTTGAGGCAGTGATCAGACATCCTGCCGTGAAGGCAGTTACCCTAACAGGCAGCGGGCCTGCCGGCAGCAGCGTGGCTTCCGCAGCAGCAAAGGAAATCAAAAAGGCAGTGCTTGAACTCGGAGGCAGCGATCCTCTCCTCGTTCTTGAAGATGCCGATCTTGCAAAAGCTATACAAACATCGCTCGCTTCGAGGATGTTCAACCAGGGACAAACCTGCATTTCCTCCAAGCGTTTTATTGTGGTTGATAAGGTGCTGGATAAATTCACTTCAGGATTGATTGCTGCAGTTTCTGCCTTGAAAGTGGGTGATCCCCTGGACCCTTCAACACAGGTTGGCCCCATGGCAAGGCCTGACCTTGTGGACGACCTTGAAAAGCAGGTACAGGAATCAGTGAAAGCAGGAGCCAGCCTGCTATACGGCGGGACACGTCCCGACCGGCCCGGCTGTTATTACCTGCCAGCGATTCTTGGAAACGTTCAAAAAGGAATGCCGGCATTCCGGGAAGAAACATTTGGCCCGGTTTTCAGCATTATTGCTGTTAAATCAGAAGAAGAAGCGATTGCCGTGGCAAACGACACTGAATTCGGCCTGGCAGCCACCGTGTTTACAGAAGACCTAGCAAGGGGTGAAAAGCTGGCAAGGAGAATTGAAGCCGGGGCAGTGTTCGTCAATGGTATGGTAAAGTCAGATCCGCGTCTCCCATTCGGTGGCATAAAAAAATCGGGGTATGGCAGGGAGCTCGCCGAATACGGCATACGGGAGTTTGTCAACATCAAGACAATCTGGATCAGGTAAAAAAATCTTTGTGGTTTTCCACGGAATTAATACCTTTGCACCCTCAAAAACGGCGGGGTAGCTCAGATGGTTAGAGCGTCGGATTCATAACCCGGAGGTCTCGAGTTCAATTCTCGATCCCGCTACAAAAGAAAGTAGCGAAATAGCGAGGTAGCGAAGTAGCGAAATTAACTTAGCGTTGGGCGAAGCCCAAATGAGCACGCAAATGAGATAAAAGATTGGTGCGAATAAAAAGCGAAAAGCGAAATTTAGAAGTGGCGAAATGGTGAAAACTGTTTCGCTATTTTGCATTTTACCATTTTACTATTTGAATATGCTGGTGAGGAGTATGCGTTGTATTGATGGTTAATTACCAATCTATTAATCCGGCATTGCGTCCTGCACTGAAAATCCCCTGTCTTTCGTTTTTATCTCAAAGATATTCGACAACAAAAAATCATGACACTTTTGCAACAGGTGTTCCATTCAGGCTTTCCTTCACCAGTTCACCTATAAATATGACAAACGGAACGATGTTTCCGTTGACACTCGCTTCTTCGTGGGCCCTCATATAAGTATCACGTTCCTGGACCGGAATAACAGTCCAAGGATATCCCCCGGAAGCAAGCATTACATTCATAAGAAATCTTGCCATACGTCCGTTTCCATCCATGTAAGGATGGATATAAACAAATACAAAGTGCCCGAGAACCGCTCGGACAGCAGGATGGGCTTCAGCTTCTAAAAGTTCAAATAACACAGGCATTGCGTCGCGTACGGCATTTTTATTCATGGGCACATGCCTCGATTGCGAGATGTATACCTGGTTGGTCCTGTACCCCGCTAAATCAGAAGGATGTAATAAGCCTGAAGTTACACTAGGTGAGAATAATTCCCGATACCAATCACCATGTTCCCGCCTTGCGATAGTTCCCGGGTTGCCTCCTTGGAGAATTTTTTTTATGCTCTCTTTTACGGCTTGGCTTGACTGCCAATAACCCCTGGCAGCCATGGCATCTCTTTGTTTCCTGTCCTCCTCATTGTTTGTACTATTCCACTCACCGCACCTGACCTTCTCAATAAGATCAATTGAAACTACATATTTTTCAATTGAAAGTGAATGGTAAGCGTCAGTGACATAAATTGCGTCCACCGATTTAATATATTTTCCCGGGTCCTGTGGCAGCCCGGGTCCACCAGGAAAATGCTTTATAACCCCCGTACGCATTTCATTCCACATCAGCCTGATCCTGTTTGCATAAGGAGATCTTTCTAACGATGATAATTCGATGGCAGGTAGACTGTCAAAAGGATCGATCTCACGAATGCTGAAACCAGCTGATTTCATCGCTTTGATAATATCATCAGCAATACGCTCCTGCCCGTTATTTCGAAATGCGCCTGCCAACCTTCCCGCAATAACTGTATGGGAGCCCTCTAAAAGCTGGCCAAGAATTTCAGATGCATCTTTTACCAGGGTTAATACAGTTCTCATTTCAATCGGACTTCTTTCGAACATTACTTTTGAGCAATGTATCAATGCTGATGGCAGGGTCAGTGTTCTGATCCCATTTATAAATGTAACCTCACCGGAGAGAGGCAACGGGGATTTCATCACAAAAAGTGAAGTGTTAAACAGTAGTTGTATAACCAGATTAGGAGCTTTTGGTGCACGGATCACCAATTGAGCAGGTACCCGGGTGTTGCCTGCATGCATCGCTATCGATTGTTCAGCAGAGATGCAATATTCACCACCATACTTGTCCTCCAGGTACCTTGAACAGAACTGACAGTAAGAGGAATACCAAGTTGTACTGTTACCTTCTGATTCCATTGGATTCGAAGCCAGATACCATCCTTTTGCAACTTCCTGTAAGAACCCGTTTCTGATAAGCCTTTCCCTGTGTGTCCTGCTAAGTTCAGCCGTTTTAACTGCAACCAACCCCTGTTTATCCTGAAGGTTACGAAGTATTTCTAAGGATTCTGCCAGTTTTTTGTTTGGTGTTGCCATTTATGTAATCTTTTGGCACAATGTTTAAAAACTATTCCTGCACGTTGCACTAAAATTATTATTCAAGATGCGCACAAATTATTATTGCATGTTGTATCGGAATTATTTTAGCATGTAAAAATACCTAATAAATCTTTGTTCATTGTGAAATCAATTTTCAACTACTGGATAAAAAGGCGGAAACTTAACTAAAAGCACATTTTGAAAGTTATATAAGCCGGTTAGTCCTTTAAACACCTGGTGGCAAAAGCATTTGAGCGGTTGGAATAATAATCGGAGACCCCAAAATTCTGAAGGTTCATACCATGGGATAAGGCTTTGATGGCGCCAAAGGAATTTGATGACCAGAAGATGGTTGCAAATCCCTGTAATTTCCAGGTGATATTGCTGTAGTCAACTCCGCTTTCCTTTGCCCTGAACCCGTTGAAGATTGAATCCTGAAATGGTTTCCCGGCCAGGCCCTGGGTGAGGCTGGCATTGAATAAAGTAATCCATTCAGCCTGGGTAGGGATGTGCCATCCGGGAGGACAAAGTCCCTGAGCTCCGGGAGTATTCGAATAAGCCATCACTTCATCCCATTGATATAACCCGCCGTATAGAGTGCAGTTTGCAGGATCATTGGAGTAACAGTATTTTTCATTCACGCAGTTATCGGTTTGCCCTGTGGTACCCTGGAGGGATGTGCCGTAATTGAGATTTTTCTGCATCCAGCACTGGGTCCCGATCTGGATCGTTGGATATACCTTATTATCACGGATATCGGTGAGAGTATTTCCGCAAGTGAAAACCGGGGAGGCAAGAACGATGATATTCCTTGTCATTATTGAAGTACAGGAAGAAACATTGGTGTAGGAATAGGAAATGGTCTTTGTTCCAACACCTGCTATTGATGGTGTAAAGACCCTGGTGCCGGAATTAACACCCGGCCCTGAATAAATCCCTCCGAGTGGTATTGCTCCTTTGAGTACAAAAGGCGCAGCGGTTATGGTCGTAATGCTGTCAAAACAAAAGGGAAATGAAACCAGGGGGGCAGGTAATGAGCTCATTATGATCTTGCCCGATGAAGCCGGGTTATTGGTAACGCAGGGAAGATTGGATGTGATCACACAGCGGATGCTGTCACCGTTAAGCGGATTATAAGTATAGGTATTATTATTGGTTCCTGCATTGGCCCCGTTGACCTTCCACTGGTACTGGGGTACTCCCCCATTGCCGGGAGTTGCGGTAAACGTGACCGCGCCCCCGGCACAGAAAGGATTTTGAGAAGGCCCAACAGATACACTTACCGCAAGAACCGGATTGATCGTCATGATAATGCTGTTACTTGTTGCCGGATTACCGGAGGGACAGCTAACATTCGAAGTTAAAATACAACTCACAACATCACCGCTGGCCGGGATATAGGAATAAACCTGGTTATCAGTTCCGGCACTGGCCCCGTTGACCTTCCATTGATAGGAAGGCGGGGAGCCCCCGTTAACCGGGTAGGCCGTAAATGTTACGGAATTACCCGCACAGACAGGGTTTAATGATGGGATAATGTTTACTGATACCGGATGAATCGGGATTACCATCATTGTAATGGAATTCGAGGTGGCCGGGTTGTTAAAAACGCAGATGGTGTTTGAGGAAGTAAGAATACATTTCACGACATCATTATTAACCGGGGTATAAGTAAATGCTGATGAATTTGACCCGGTACTGACCCCGTTGACTTTCCATTGATAGTAAGGAGAAGCCCCTCCGTTGGTGGGAAATGCATTAAAGGTGACCAGGGATCCTGAGCATATATTGTTGTTTGAGGCAGTAATGCTGACTTTAACCGAATCCCCGGGATTCACCGTGACCTGGTAATTCGCAGTTGAGCCGGAACAACTTCCTATTTTTGGTGTGATGTGATAAATTACGACACCAGGGGTTGACATTGAATTGACAAGGACCTGGTTGATGACCAGTCCTGAATCTGCAGTGAAACCGCTCACATTTCCCAATGACAGTGTCGCAGTCCAGTGAAACATTGCGCCGGGAGGACTGGAAGTGAGTGAGATATTGGTAGTTTCACCGCTGCAAATTGTTTTGACAAGCGGGGGGGTATTTGCAACAGCCGGGACCGGGGAAGTTATTAATTGAACTGTATCGGCACCAATACAGTTATTGGGATTTGTAACATATACGGCATAAGTTCCCGCCTGTCCGGCTTTAAATGTCCGGGAAACGCCCACGGTGGCGCCAGTGCCCAGGTTCTTCCAAAGATAGGAGCCTCCCGGGCAGGCTCCTGCATCGAAGGTCGCCGAATCCCCGTTGCAGATCGTACGGTCCTGACCGAGATTTGGTTTAAGAAGTATGTTGATCACTATTCGGGTAGTATCCGTGCGGTTATCAATATGCCTTACATACAGTTCGACTGTATAGCTGCCAGTATTAAGGAACATATGAGAAGCATTTGGCAACGAAGATTGACCTCCATCCCCGAAATCCCAGCTAATGGTGTCGGCCGGGGGCCAGATGGCCGATGTGAAATTCACTAACTGGGAGAGGCAGGGAACGTTGTCATGGATCAACGCGTAATAACGCTCAACGTAATCCGGTAATACCCAACCGCTTCCCCTTCCTTGCAAGCTCAGGATATTTTTCTGGTAATTGCAACCCGAACCTGCTGAAGACGGATTATTGATGACACTGAGGGAGTCGACTTGTATCGAAGACCCGGTTTGATAATTTACTGAACAATAAATTTTATTATCCGGCGCCAGCTGCAATCCGTGATCACGGTTTTCATTGGTTATCAGTGACGCACTGTTCACAAACTGGGAAGAGTCTGTCAGGCTGGCATCAAACTGGTAAATAAAATATCTTGGATTGCAAGCCATACCTCCCTTTGCTGAAATATAAAGATATTTTGAATCGAGTGAAAATTCAGCAGTATTGTTATTCAGCAGGTGATTTGAACACTTTGGCAACACTGTAAGCGCCAAAGGCGTCACCTCGCCGGTGGAAGAGTTAAACCTGCAGTATTCAACAATGGAGTCGTAAACGGCAGCCAGTTTTGTGCCATCGCGGGAAATTTTAATGCTGGTAACAGACATGGAGGGGGCAGGATAAGTAAAAAGCTGAATGTGACTGTTACTGAAAACAGGAGTGAAATTAATGCCAGCAGCGTTAACCAGGTAGGATGCATAATAATTACTGTCTGTATCCTTCAAACGTGCCACCACCCACACATCCCGGTTATTATGGTGCCTGGTTGCCGAGACTGCGACAAAGGCATTGTTCGCAGCCGGAACCGCTACTCCGTTCTGCCCCGCAGGAATGTCGCCAAGGCCGCCGTCAAGGTTCATGTCGACAACACTATAGCGTAATCCAGCATCGCCAGACCCCGTTGGCTGACCACTACAGAAGATATAATACTTTGAATGATCTGACAATTGCTGAAAGGCAATGTTAATTTTATCGTAATCGGAAGTAGGGCTGGCCCCGTTGATCCAGCCATTCGGCATAATGGCATTGTTACTGTTTCGCACTTCCCACCCGTTGGTATAAAATAAAATATTGCCAAGTGAATCGGAAATATTAGATGAACCATTGGTCCATGAATTCATGGCATTTGTCAGGAAAATTACCGGGGAGCCTGTATTGAACGACATCCCGGCCAGTTCCCCGAAATACCAGTTGTAGAATTCTTTCTGGGCATTACATGGTTTTGGTTGGAATGAAAAAATAATTCCGAGGAGGGAAATCAGGGTAAAGAAGTGTTTCATCACCTCAAATATTAGGCAGAGGGCTGATATTAAAGACCTTTATAGCATTTTATAGTTGCCTGCCGGGCCTGGCAAATATTGGCATTCATTATAAAAAGTTTCAAGGTCTAATTCTTTTTTCCTTACATCCAGGTTTCCGGTGGCATATGCGCGGGCCTCTTCACCCAGTTTTTTCCTGAGATCAGCGCTTTCGGCCAGGCTGATGATGGCAGCTTTGAGTTCATTTATATTATTCTCGCGGATGAGTAATCCCGTTTCCCCGTCCTTTACCACATATGGGATGCCTGCATGCAGTGTGGTAATCAACGGAAGTCCGGCCGACATGGCTTCGACGATTGCACCGGGTATCCCCTCTTTCTCGCCGGTGGCAGAACGACGGCTGGGATGGACAAAGGCATCCGCAGAAAGTAAAACAGAAATATGTTCTTCCGTGCCGAAGGGAAGCGGGCCAAGGAATTCAATACGATCCGTGCCGGATGCAGCAATCATAGAGCGAATCTGTGATTCCAGTTCCCCTTTGCCATAGATCTTCAGCCTGATCGGGACAGAAGTTGCGGAAATAGCTTCTGAAAACGCCCTGATCAGCACATCATGCCCCTTTTTAGGATCCAGCATGCTGATCATCACAAAAGTGACTTCTCCCCTATCCCTGTATTCGCGCGGCCTGTTGAATTTTTTGGTATCAATGCCGTGATAATGCACCCGTATTTTCCACCAGGGGCAGCCCAGGTCCAGGAGGTCTTTTTCCATATCCGGAGACATGGCCGTGACCACTTTCACCGCCGGGTTGTTGAACACATTCCTGCGAAGAAGATAAGCTCCGAGACCGAAACCACGGGAAGGAAAGGCGGTGCAGTCATGACCGTAAAACGAGACCAGGGCAGGGATGCCGAGCGATTTAAGAACCGGGGCAAATAGCACGGCCTCCACCCCGTAATGTATGTGGGCCACATCCGGTCTGATCTCCCCGATAAGGCCTTTCAGCCGCTTACTGTCATCCGCAGTCATTAAAAGCAAATAATCACAGATCCATTGCCCACTGGCTGAACCTATGGTTGAATAAACCGGGAACTGCGAGGAAATCTCATTATATAAAGGGCTTTCATTTTTTTGAGTATAGATCACCGATGGACTATAGCGGATATGGTTCATGACCTGGTTCCTCACGAAGGAGGTCATGGGTGGCAGGAAATTCCTGATCAGGTGGACAACGGCCGGCATCTTTATACATTATGAGTGGTTCAAATTTAGAGAAATTTGATTAATCTTGCATGCTCGAATCCAATGCCTATGAAAGAAGAATCATCTTTCCGCAAGAGCCTCAACCTGTTTGACTCCACTGCAATTGTGATGGGATCCATGATAGGATCGGGGGTTTTCATTGTAGGCGCCGACATCGCAAGGCAGGTCGGCTCACCAGGATGGCTGTTGATGACCTGGGTGATCACTGGTTTCCTGACTGTTTTTGCTGCCCTGAGCTATGGTGAACTTGCCGGCATGTTCCCGCATGCCGGAGGGCAGTATGTTTACCTCCGCAAAGCCTATAACCCTCTTATAGGATTTTTATATGGATGGACTTTGTTCCTTGTCATCCAGACCGGCACCATCGCTGCGGTCGGCATGGCTTTTGCCAAATTCACGGGGGTTCTTTTTCCCGGAGTTTCAGAACACGTTATATGGTACCAGGCACAGATCCATCATTACATTTTTAAATTCGGCCCGGTGCAGATCGTGGCCATCCTTTCGATTATTGTCCTTACTTGGATTAACCTGAAAGGCGTTAAGGAAGGAAAAAGGGTGCAGAACATTTTTACCTCGGGCAAGGTAATACTGGTATTGGGCTTCATACTGCTGGGATTCTTTCTCGCATCAAACCCTGCCGCTATTTCAAAAAACCTTTCATACTTCTGGGATCCTGCAACTAAGAATTCAGCCGGTCAATGGATACCTCTCACGGGGATGACCCTTATTGCCGCCCTGGGAATGGCCCAGGTGGGGAGCCTGTTCTCTTCGGATGCCTGGAATAATATCACATTCACAGCGGGGGAAGTGATCAACCCTAAAAAGAATATCCCTATGAGCCTTTTCCTGGGGACTTTCATCGTCACCATCCTGTTTATCCTGACCAACGTTGTTTATATCATGGTAATCCCGTTAAGGGGGGATTCATCCGGCCTTACAGTAATGGAAAGGGGTATACAGTATGCACTGCAGGATCGTCTGGCCACAGCCGCGGTGCACAACGTTTTCGGCATTTACGCAGCAGTGCTGATGGCTGTGCTGATCATGATCTCCACCTTCGGCTGCAACAACGGGCTCATCCTTTCGGGAGCCAGGGTTTATTATGCCATGGCCACCGACGGATTGTTCTTTAAAAAAGTCGGGGCGCTGAATTCGAAGGGAGTGCCGGCAACAGGGCTGATCATACAGGCTGTTTGGGCTTCCCTGCTATGCATCTCGGGGACATACGGGCAGCTGCTCGATTACGTGGTATTCGCCGTCCTTATATTCTATGTGCTGACTATCGCCGGGATATTCGTGCTGAGGAAAACAATGCCTGATGCTGAAAGGCCTTATAAAGCTTTCGGATATCCTGTTATTCCAGCCTTATACATTATCCTTGCGACAAGTATCATGCTGATCCTTCTTTTTTATAAACGTGATTATACCTGGCCCGGCCTTGTTGTCGTTATTCTTGGCATTCCCGTGTATTATCTCTGGAACAGAAAGCCGGCCCGGGCCAGCAAACCATGATGGTGAACCTGCTTAAAAAAACAATCATTTTTCTTTTACTCCTGCACTCTGCCCGCCTGGAAGCTCAGTGTTTCCAGGGGAATACGGTGTTCGGCAACGGGGAGGAAATAAGCTATACCGTTCACTATAACTGGGGGCCCATCTGGGTCGATGCAGGCCTGGTCACGTTCAAGTCAAAGCTTGAGAAGAAAGGCGAGAAAGAGGTCTGGCATCTTACCAGCACAGGCAAGACTTACCCTTCATATGACGTATTGTTCAAAGTGAGGGACTACTATGAGACCTGGATCGATCCTGAAACATTCCAGACCATTAATTTCAAAAGGTATATTTACGAGGGGGGGTATACCCTGGTCAATACACTGAATTTCGATTACGGAAAAAGTAAGATCTTCTCATCCACCAAGAGTAATAATAATCCTGTCAGGTTCGACACACTTGCCATACAGCCCTGCACTTTCGACATGCTGGCGGCAGTATATTTCACCAGGACCATCGACCTCGACCATCTGGCCATGTACCAGAAGAAACAGGTGGCGGTGGTGATCGACGATAAGGTATTCAATATTTATATCAGGCTGATGGGCAGGGAAGTTGTTGAAAACAAAGACGGCAATCGATACAATTGCCTTAAGCTCTCGGCCAAGATGGTCGAGGGGACTATTTTTAAAGGTGATGAGGATGTGATGGTATGGATCACCAACGACGACAATCATATCCCGATCTATATTGAAGCCAAGATCCTCGTGGGCACCGTAAAAGCATACCTCCACGAAACCAAGGGCCTGCGCAATCCCATGAAATCACTGGTCACAAAACCGTGAATCGTGATCCGTGAATCGTGTTTGAGATGATGATAAAAAAAATTCTTAATTTCGCTACCTCACTTCTCGCTACCTCGCTACCTATCATATGAAACTCATCGTCGACAGCGGTTCAACCAAATCAAGCTGGGGTCTGCTCGAAGGCAGGGAACACAAATCCACAGTGAACACCGCCGGGCTTAACCCTTATTTCCACACATCCGAAAGTATAGATGCGATCCTCAAAGCTGAGTTGATCCCTTATACCGTAACTGATCATATCAAGGAGATTCATTTTTACGGGGCCGGCTGCAGCACCGAAAAAAACGAGGAGCTGATCAGGGATTCACTGTTGAAATATTTCCACCAGGCCAGGGTATTCGTATATCACGACATTTTCGGCGCTGCCAGGGCGCTTTTGGGAGATAACCCAGGCATTTCATGCATCCTTGGCACAGGCTGCAACTGCTGTTACTATGACGGGAAAGAGATCTTTTCAACTGTCGATTCCCTTGGTTATTTGTTTGGGGATGAGGGAGCGGGTTCTTACCTGGGGAAGCACCTGATGGCCGATTATCTGCGGAAAAGCCTGCCCGGAGACCTGCGGAAAGAATTCGAAAGTCAATACCGGCTTTCGCTCGAAGACATACTCAATTCGTTGTACAACCTCCCCTATCCTAACCGTTTCCTCGCCTCCTTCAGCGAATTCCTCGCCCCAAGGCAGGAGCATCCATACGTGCATAAACTGGTAAAGGATTCATTTCTTGCCTTCTTCAATGCCCAGGTAAAACATTATGAAGGCCACAGGAAGCTTCCTGTAAGTTTTGTAGGATCCATCGCTTTTTATTATAGGAACATTCTTGCAGAAGCGGCAGCGGAAGAGAAAATTAATATCGGCACTATTATCAGGGCTCCCCTGGAGGGATTGCTTCAGTTTCACTCTTCCTGAGAAGGTGATTCTTTCCGGATCAGGTCAAGCATAGAGTTAATATCGCCGGGGATGAACCAATGGATTTCCTTGTCTTTCCTGAACCAGGTCATCTGGCGTTTGGCATATCTCCTGGTATTGGTTTTAATCTTTTCGACTGCTTCACTGTATTTCATCTTTCCGGCAAAGTGTTCGAAAATCTCTTTATAACCCAGAGTATTGAGGGCATTACAATCCCTGAACTTATAAAGTTCCACGGCTTCGTCGAGCCAGCCTGCGGAAAGCATCCTGTCAACCCTTTCGTTGATCCTTTTATTCAGTTCATCCCTGGTAATTTCAAGGCCTAACTTCAATACCCTGAAAGGACGAGGACGGGGTTTCTGGTTCCTCAGCGAGGAATACGGAAGGCCGGTGGTAATACATACTTCGAGCGCCCTTAGGAGGCGGGAGGCATTATTCATATCAACCACCTGGCAATACACCGGGTCAAGTTCAAGCAGCTTTTCCTGTAATGCTACTTTACCCCCGGAAGCAAGTAATTCCTTCAGTTCTTCCCTGAGTTCCTGGTCAGGGTCAGGCAGAACATCCATTCCCTCGCAAACAGCATGGATGTATAAGCCCGAACCCCCTGTAAGAATTACAACAGGATAGGTATTGAAAAGCACATCCAGCCTGTCAAGGGCATCTTTTTCAAAACGGGAAACATTATAGCTGTCGGTGACATGCAGATGGCCAGCAAAATGATGAGGGACTTCGGCAAGCTGTTCTACGGAAGGGAATGCCGTTCCGATCTTCATATCCATGTAAAACTGCCTGGAATCTGCTGAAAGGATCTCTGTTTTCAGGGATTTAGCTAGTTCAATTGCGACTGCTGTCTTTCCCGAGGCCGTTGGCCCGCAAAGTACTACAAGAAGTTTGTTTTCAATAATCATCCGAGCCTTCCCGGTAGTTGGAATATCTTTCATCGATCTGGTCAAGATCTCCGAAATCTTCTATATGCTCCATCTTCTCGTCATCCCCGTATTCTTCCTCTTCCCCGTCGTCGGTTGAGGCAACCTGGCTTTCGACAAGGATCTGAGGAGCTTCTTCTTCAATAAGATCCGAAAGTTCTTCCTCTATTGCCTTGATCTCGTCAATATCTTCAACAATCGTATCAAGCTTTGAAGTGTCTGGTAATTTCACAACGGGGACAGGTTTAACCTTGAGGGGTTTCACCAGGGGATGAAGTTCTTCGGTCTCCGCAGCGAGAAGTGGAGGAGGAAGCTCGGCAATTTTCCTTAACTCCCCTGTTTTACGTGCAACCCTGGGGTAAGAGATAAGGTTTTCGGACTGTAAAATTTTAAACAGTTCGATATGCATGATTATAATTTCCCTGCCATGGAATTCATAATTCATGGTCTGATGGGGATCCTCGATGTAATTTTTGATCTTTGCATCCTTCATCAGGGGCAGTACAACTGATTCAAGAACGACTTCACCTATGTCGTCATCATATTTCCTGACCTGCTTTTTGGTGTTTTTCAGGGTGATCTCATGATTGACCTTGTTCTTTTTATCGGTCATGAAAAAAGTCGCACCTGCAAGGTTCTTGAGTTCAGCCGTTTCGACAAGAAGATGGTGAAAGTCAAGAAAAGTCTGGTTGGGCTGTATTTCGACCTCCCTTAAAAAATCATCATGATCATTTGCAGTTATTCTGAAACGGTATATCAGCATTGTTTAATTCTTTGACCGTGTAAAAATATAAAAATCTTACTTGCCAACAGGTGTCAGTCCATGTTTTTTGCCTTCCTCCAGCATCAGCTGAAAAGCAGCATCATAATCATTGGGGATCTGGCCTTCCAGGATTGCCTCGGTGATCACTTCCTTGATCTCGCCAACCTGCCTTGATGGCGGGATTCCGAACGTTGCCATGATAAGGTCTCCGGTAACGGGAGGTTTCCAGTTCCTGAGCTTGTCCTTCTCCTCTATCTCGACCAGTTTTCTCCTGACCACCTCGAAATTCTCGAGGAAATTTTTCACCTTGACCTGGTTTTTCGAAGTAATATCAGCCTCGCACAGAAGCATGAGGTCATCCACATCATCCCCCGCATCAAACAACAGCCTTCTCACCGCCGAATCGGTAACCGAGTCCTCGGCCAGAACGATGGGCCTGAGGTGCAGCATCACCATTTTTTCAACAAATTTCATCTTCTCATTGAGGGGCAGTTTTAGCCTTCGGAAAATTTTCGGGACCATTTTCGATCCCTTGAAATCATGGGCGTGGAAAGTCCAGCCGGTGCCTGCTATGAACTTCTTGGTAGCCGGTTTGGCTATGTCATGTAACAGTGCCGACCATCTGAGCCAGAGATTATCCGAGGTCCCTGCTACATTATCCAGGACTGCCAGGGTATGGTAAAAATTATCCTTATGTCCTTTACCGTCGATGGTCTCAACACCTTTCAGTTCCAGGAGTTCCGGGAAAATGAGGGGCAGCAGGCCTGTTTCATCCAGCATCCTGAAACCGGATGAAGGTTTTTTAGACTGTATGATGAGGTTCAGTTCGTCAACCACCCTTTCCATCGAAACAATGCCAAGTCTTGCTGCATTTCTTGTTATTGCCTCATAACAGCTGTCTTCAATCCTGAAATCCAGCTGGCTTGCAAAACGTATCGCCCTCATCATCCTCAACGGATCGTCAGAGAAAGTGATATCCGGATCAAGCGGGGTGCGGATGATTTTATCCCCCAGGTCCTTCATCCCACCGAAGGGATCAATAAGTTCTCCGAATGTGGATTTCCTAAGGTCAAAAGCCATGGCATTAATCGTGAAATCCCTTCGTTTCTGGTCATCCTCCAGGGTACCGTTTTCAACCAGGGGCTTCCTGGAATGATCGCGGTATGATTCTTTCCTGGCGCCTACAAATTCCACTTTACGGTTATTATAAGTGAACATGGCCGTGCCGAAATTCTTAAAGAATTTGACATCGGGTACAGGGCTAAGCTTGATAGCTACGGCATGGGCGAAGTCTATCCCGCTGCCTACCACCGCTATATCAATATCGTTCTTGTCACCCCTCCCAAGGAAGCAATCCCTTACAAAGCCTCCGACAACGCAGGCCATAAGCTGCATTTCGCCGGCGGCTTCCGACACTGCCCCGAATATCTGATGATTTAGATAATGTTTGTATTTGTCCATAATTAAGAAGGATCGCCAAAAGTAAGAAAATAATAAGTTTGTTAACAATATTAAAGGATTTGAGCCTAATTGCTTACTTTTGATCCGGCGGGTTTACCACACAGGCCGGCTGGATATAAAAACACATATTTACTAACAAATATCACCATGTTACGAGGACTTCTACCCCGGGAATATGCCTTTTATGATTATTTCGAAAGGCTGATGAGCATTAACCTCCAGGTCAGCAGTGAATTTCTTGCTTTGGTAAAAGAGAAGAAACATCCTGAGGTTGCAACAAATGCCATTAAAAGGCTTGAACGGGAAGCTGACAAGATCACCAAGGAATGTATTGATTTGCTTCATAGAACCTTTATTACACCAATCGACCGGGACCAGATTTACCAACTGGTCAATGGGATGGATGATTTTGCTGATCAGATGAATGCAGCCACCTTCAGGCTGTTTTACTATGGGATTGAAGAATTCAGGCCGGAAACCCTGGAATTTGCCAAAATCATACACAATTGTAATCAAGAGGTAGCTTCAGCTATTAAAAGCCTGAGGAATATCAAAAAACAAAGTCATGAGATCAGGTCTAAATGCTCTTTAATTCATGAATTTGAAAATCAGGCCGATGATATTTCCCGGGTTGCCATCGCCAATCTTTTCAAGGCTAATGATATGATGATGATCATGAAATGGAAGGAAATTTTCGAACGACTTGAAAAAGCAGTAGATCGTATGGAAAGGGTTGCCAATACGATTGAAAGCATTTTGATCGACAACGCCTGATCTGATCATTTCCAATTCATTTGTTATGCTGATAATTGTTGTAATCACCATTATAGTTGCACTGATCTTTGATATCATAAACGGGTTTCACGATGCCGCCAATTCAATTGCAACCATCGTATCCACAAAGGTACTTTCACCCAAATTTGCTGTCTTTTGGGCCGCTTTTTTCAACTTTGCTGCCATGTTTATTTTTGCCCCGAAAGTTGCAAACACAATTGCCCATATTGTTATTATAAACCCTTCCGACCCTGCATTTATCTATGTAATACTTTCAGGTCTTATCGGAGCAATTCTCTGGGATCTTGTAACCTGGTGGTACGGGTTACCCTCCAGTTCGTCTCATGCGTTAATCGGAGGTCTTGTGGGGTCAGGCATGGCTTATAAAGGGACAAGCATTATACACTGGTCGAAAGTTATACAGACTGCATCATTTATCCCGATTGCACCTTTGATCGGGGTTGTTCTGGGCTTTCTTATGATGTTGGCGGTTATCTGGATTTTTCACAAAGCAACCCCACACCGGGTTGACAGTATTTTCAGGAAAGGCCAGTTGTTTTCTGCTGCCTTATATTCACTTGGGCATGGTGGCAATGATGCACAAAAAACCATGGGGGTCATTGTAGCATTGCTGGTTGCCGCAGGCATGCTGTCACCTGATACCCAATTATCGCTTATGCATCCACAAACCAACTGGATTATTTTAGCATGTTTTACCGCCATGGCTATAGGCACCGGGATCGGAGGATGGAGAATTGTAAAAACCATGGGAATGAAGCTGACAAAATTAAAACCAGTTCATGGTTTTGCAGCTGAAACTTCCGGAGCTCTCACACTATTCCTGGCGACCAGTCTTGGAATCCCAATTTCGACCACACACACAATCGCTGGTTCAATTATAGGAGTTGGAGCAGTCACAAATCTCACCGGGATCAATTGGAAAATTGCTTTAAATATTGTGATTGCCTGGATCCTTACAATCCCGGCTGCTGCAATCGTTTCGGCACTCTGTTTCTGGCTGGCACAGGCCCTTCATCCCGGGTTCTGATCTGTTCATTTCAGCAAGTCCGGGTTCATTAATCATCCAGTTCATCGTCTCCATCCGGTTTGACTGATTTGCGTTTATGTACGTTTTCTTCTATGATTTCAACATACCTCTGGTAAACTGACTCTACAATCCCTTCCCAGGGTTTATAGATCGATTTCCTGGCGCCTTCTCCGGCAAGTTTAATGACTTCCGGATATTTTTTTACTTCGGATATCATCTTAAACAAGGACTGGGCGTTGTCGTCTATTAAAAATCCATTGACCTTATCGCTGATCCCTTCTGCTGATGAGCTATTTTTCAGGACAATGGAAGGGATGTCAAACGCTGCTGCTTCCTGGATCACGAGAGGAGAATTATCATACGCTGAGGGGAAAACGAAAAGATCTGCACAGGCATAAATACTTTTCAGTTTGTTTCTGTCGGTGATCAGGCCGGTAAAAATCACCTTATCCGTAAGACCGTATTCCCTTACCAGCTTTTTCATATCCTTTGATGCATATCCTTCGCCTACGAATATCATCTGGAAACCAACTTTCTTTTCTGCCAGAAGCCTTAATGCATCAATTATAACCCTGACGTTTTTTTCCCACCGGTGCTGTCCGACAAATAAAAGTGTGAACTCATTGCCATTGGCGCCTGTTGCCTCCAACCCCGCCTTTCTGAGCTTGATCCTCTTTGATTTGTCAGGGTTTTCCATATCCGTACCATTCGGCATGATCTCGAACTTCCCTGAATAGCCATATTCACGAAGGGTTTCACCCGTGGATTTATTCGGAACCCAGACCACATCGGCAGAATTATAAAAATCAAGGGTCATGTTCATAAGAAAATCCACGAAAAGATCATTATTCAGCACCTTCCTGAAATCTTCCCTGTACTTTGTGTGAAAGGTAGCTACAAACGGGATTCCCCTTTTCCTTGCAAGTCGTTGAGCAAGTTGTCCGCTTATGAACGGGCTATGTGCATGGACAAGGTCAAACCTCAGTTTGTTTAACTTTTTCTTGAACTTGATATCGATCAGGGGAAGCCCCACGCGGTATGGGTTCATCCCAGGGAGCAGTACCGATTTGAAGCGATAAACCCTGTAGTCTTCGTCATCCTCGTAATCTTTCACCTTAGGCGCCACAAGCACCGTTTTCCCATATTTTTCATTAAGCCAGAAGGCATAATTATGCGCGGTTATTCCTACCCCGTCCATAATGGGGAAATAGGAATCATTGAACTGACAGGTAGTGATTTTCATACTTCTTCATGCTTTATAAATACTAACTTCAAAAGGGTAGATCCGGAGTGCCTGGAAATAAAATATATCTTCGGCATTCCTGTGGGTCGAAAACAGAACATTGCCGAAACTATGCTCTGGCAGGGATATCTTCTTTTTTCTGGCTGTAAAATTCAGTACAACTACAATCCTTTCATCATTTAAGATACGGGCATATGCAAGGATCCCGTTACGCCCGGTGATCAATGCCACCCATCGTCCCTGCTGCAAGGCCGTATTTTCTTTCCTTATGTTTATCAGGTTCTTATAGAAATTTAACAGGGAGGATTGATCGACTTTATAATCTTCAACATTCCTGGTGACAGAATCGCTGTTCACAGGCAACCAGGGTTGGCCAGTAGTAAATCCTCCATGCATGCCCGAATTCCATTGCATCGGGGTGCGGGCTTTATCCCTGCCTGTGAAGAAAGGCCTGAACCGTTTTCCAAGAGGATCCTTTATGTCACTGTATCCGATCTTCGTGTTCCTCATCCCTATTTCTTCACCATAATAGATAAAGGGTGTTCCTTTGATAGTAAGCAAAAGCGCCGCTGCAACCCTGGCTTTCTCTTCTTTATTCCTCCTCCAGGGGAAGCGGTCAATACTTCTGAAAAGATCGTGGTTTGACAACACATTGCATGGCCATCCCTGTTCAGGAATATTGGTATACCAGTCCCTGATACATTTATAATAATTCCTGGCGCTCCATGATCGGAAAATCAATGAAAAATCAAAGGCCATATGAATACCTTTGCCATCGGCAAGATAACTGGCTGCGATCTCGGAATTCCCTGGTGGCATGGTATAAATTTCACCAACAAGCACCCGGTCTTTATATTGGTCAATCTGCTTCCTGATCTCCATCACAATTTTCAGGGACTTCCTTCGGTTCCTTGTAAAAACATGTTTTTGGAAGAAAGGGAGGCCGAACAGATAAGGGTTATCCCTGAATTTTTTATCTTTTACTATCAGGTTGATGACATCAAGGCGAAAGCCATCAACACCTTTATCGAGCCAGAATTTCAATTCATCGAAGAAAACCTGGGGAAGCATGGGATTCCTCCAGTTTAAATCGGGCTGTTCTTTAAAAAAGGAGTGATAGTAGTACTGTCCTGATCTTTCATCAAGTTCCCAGGCGCTTCCCCCCACCGAGGACTTCCAGTTGTTCGGAGGTCCTCCATTATAGCCATCCCTCCAGATGTACCAATGTCTTTTGGAATTGAATCTTGAAGAAGCGGATTCCTGGAACCAGGGATGCTCTGTTGAGGTATGATTAAGTATCATATCCAGGATAACGCTGAGGCTATGTTCATGGGCTTTTTCTATCAACAGATTGAAGTCATCCATTGTCCCGTAACATGGGTCTATGCTGCGGTAATCCGAAACATCATACCCAAAATCCGCATTCGGTGAAAGAAAAACCGGTGAAAGCCAGATGCCGTCGACACCGAGATCCGAAATGTAATCAAGTTTACTGATGATCCCCCGGATGTCGCCGATACCATCTCCGTTTGAATCAAAAAAGCTGCGGGGATAGATATGGTATATAACCCCATGTTTCCACCATGTCCAGGAGTCAGGTTGTTTCGGTTCCATCTGAATTTGTAAGGGTTATTATGCCGATATCATTCAACAATTTCTGAAGGATGTTTTCGGCAGTATAATCATCGGCACGATCCCGGGCAGCTTTCCGAAAGGAGTTATGGATAGCAGGGTTTGAAAGAAATTCTATAATCCTGTCTCTCATTTCTTCATTTGTGTCCACCAGAAAACCATTTTGTGAATCCTGTATGATATCCTTGGGGCCTTTCGTATTATAGGCAATGACCGGCAAGCCGCAGCTCAGGGCTTCAAGAACCACACAACTGAAGGTATCAAACCTTGAAGGCAGTATTAAAAGATCAGCAGATGCATATATTCCGGGCAATCTGCCGTGATCAACCCAGCCTGCAAATTCAGCCTCAGGGAAACCGGCTTTTAGTTCATTTTCGTCAGGGCCTGTTCCGGCAATCAGCATTTTCAGTCCCGGGATCTTCTCCCTGGCCTCCCTGAAGATCAGGGGAAGCTCAAAAATCCCTTTTTCCCGGCTGATCCTCCCCGCAAAAAGAATTATCGGTTCTTTTTCTACTATAACAAGTGATTCACAGGGACTGTTCCTTCGATCTGTAAAAATATCTTCTGCCCAATGGGCCGTTAATAAGACCCTTGTAGGATCAAACCTCATGGAGCTACCCGTAAGCCATTTCTGCTGATCGGAGTTTAGTACGAAAATGTGGTCAAACTGCCTGTAGTAGACACGCATGATCCTCTGTAACCTTATTAAACCCGCATCCTCGAAGCCCATTACCTGTTGAGCAAACATGATCCAGTCGGTATGCAGGTAAAAAAATGTTTTTACTGAATACAGCTTTTTAAGGTATAATGCCGCAAATCCCATCGGACCTTCCGTAGAACATATCACACGGTCATATTTCCGTTTCCTGAAGATTCTCTGGATTGTTAAAAAATTAGGAATTCTCATGGGCTGCTGCCTGTAGAGAGGAATATTGAATTCTGATAATGGTTTGATGACGATCAGGTGCTTGTCGCATTTTAATGTATTACTGCAAACCATGAAATCCACCGGCAGATCCCTGGCCCTGATTTCCCTGTAAATAGCCTGTAATACCATGGAAACTCCGTTATGGTCATCATAGGTATCGGTAAGCCAGAGAACCCTGTTTAGATTTTTCATGCGAATGCAAAAATGCCGGATAATATGATAGGTTTTTGTATGTTACAGAAAGTTAACAATTTGTTAACCTATTGTTAACGTTAAAATAACCCTGTTTTAACATTGGGATCATTCGATCAACAGACCTTTGCAAAATGAAAATGAAAACATTTTCAATAAAGAAGCGTGATGTCAATATTGTAATAATCTCAGATGTGCATCTCGGGGCTTTCGGATGTCATGCGAAGGAACTACTTCAATATCTCAGGAGCATCAATCCCAAAATGCTGATATTGAACGGGGACATCATTGATATCTGGCAATTCCGTAAAGCGTATTTCCCGAAATCTCACCTGATGGTAATCCGCCATCTCACCGGCCTGATTGCAAAGAACACCAAAGTAGTCTATATCACCGGCAATCATGACGAACTCATGAGGAAGTTTGTTAAATTCAACCTCGGCTCATTCAAGCTGGTAAACAAATTGCTGCTTGATCTGCATGGCAAAAAGACATGGATCTTTCATGGTGATGTTTTTGACATTACGATGCAGTACAGCAAATGGCTTGCAAAACTTGGTTCGTTTGGGTACGACCTGCTCATCCTCATAAACAGTTTTGTAAATTTCATCCTCAAAATTTTTGGCAGGGAAAAGATCTCATTTTCGAAAAGGGTAAAACACAGTGTTAAAAGAGCTGTTACCTATATCAACAAGTTTGAAGAAACTGCCGCCAGCATTGCAATATCAAAAGGTTATTCCCATGTAATCTGCGGCCATATTCATCAGCCGGAAATGCGTAAAATTGCAAATTCACATGGTGAGGTGATGTACATGAATTGCGGGGACTGGGTAGAGAATCTTTCATCCCTGGAATATCATGATGGCGAATGGAAAATTTATAATTATAATACCGACGCCCATGTCAGGGAATATTCTGAAGCAAATAAACATTTAAAGTCCTTCAGCCATAAGGAGACGTTTAAGAACCTGCTTAAAGAGTTTCAGCTTAAATAATTCATCAATCAGGCTAACATCTCTTCGAATCCCGCGATTATGAATACCTGTCTGATTTCGGGTGAAGTATTCATTATCTGCATCCTGAATCCTTCCCTGCTCAACATTTTCCATCCATTTAACAACAACCTCATGCCGATGGAAGAAACATAAGTGACCTCGGTGAAATCAAGAACAGCTGACTTTTCAAGATGATTAAGCAAGCCCAGAAATTTTGTTCCGATAATATCAACCCCGGGTGCGTCTAATTTCCCGGAAAGGAAGAGGACAATACTTTCGCCGGATTCTTTAATTATATCAAGTTTCATGAATCAGATTGGTTTTATTAGAGTTCAAATATCCTGATAATAATAACGGCAATTCAGCTTTCAGATAAATTTAACGATTAATTAATTTGTTAACTTTTTTTTATCGATTTTTTAAATTCCTTAGTGTTTAATTAACCATTTGTTGTTGCATTTTTAACACTTGAGAAAATTTCGAATGGGAACTTTGCTGCCATGAAAGTTGTTCCCATAATTCTGATCCTCATCTTATTTCAACACTCCCTTTTTGGAACCAACGTAAGTGGTACTGTATATGACGGCGAAACAAAGGAAACCCTGATCGCAGCAGCAGTAGTCCTTGAAAAAACTTCTTTTCATGCAATTACAGACACCAAAGGGGAATATGAGATAAAGAATGTTGTTCCCGGTGAATATTACATTGTTGTTACTTACCTGGGATATCTTACTGCAAGAAAAAAAATCGTCGTTCCAACAAATAACGAAAGCCTGCGATTCAATTTTTTCCTGGTTCAGAACGCGATGGTTTTAAATGAAGTGAACATAACAGGGAAATTTAATAAAGGAACTGATCAAAATGCCAGGGCAGCCGAGAAAAATGCCTCCAATGTCATCAACGTTGTTTCAGCACGTACTATTGACCTGTCACCTGACCTCACAGCTGCGCAGGTTGCCCAGAGAGTTTCAGGGGTCACCCTTGACAGAAGCGGGGACGGTCAGAACCAATATGCCATCATCAGGGGGATTGAGCCTCGGTACAACAATACCCTGGTGAACGGAATAAAAATTCCCAGTCCGGATTCAAAAAACCGCTTTATCCCCCTGGATATCATCCCCTCTGAACTGCTTCAGGAAATGCAGGTTACAAAGGCATTGACTCCGGAAATGGAAGGAGACGGGATTGGTGGGAGCATTAATGCAATCATGAAAGATGCGCCTGATGCATTAATGGTACAGGCACAATTAGGTACAGGTTATAATCAGTTTTACTTCGATAACAAATTCGTCACGTTCGACAAGAGTTCGATCAGTTTTAAAGATCCGGATCAGTTGCATGGCCACTATTATGCCTCAACCCAGGACGATTTTAACCGTGAGAACCTTGTATTTACAAGTTCCCAGGCCTGGCCCCAGGCAGTTGGCAATTTTACGATAGGCGACAGGTTTTTCAAGAAGAAACTGGGAATCCTCTTATCTGTTGCCGATCAGAACACCCGTTCAGGATCCAAATCTGAGACCAACTCATTCTATATTGATCAATTCAACAACCCCCAATCAACAGATGACATTTACCGTGAGATCTATTTACAATCCAACCGGCTTGGGATCAATGCTAAGATCGATTATGTGATCAATGGAAGCAACAAGATCAGTTTTTATAATATTTACCTGAATACTACAGAATCACAGTCGAGGTACATCGCCGATACAATTATGAGCGGTAACGGCAGGCTTGGCCCAGGGACCGGTTATGTGAGCATCAGCCAGCGTTCAAGAATGCAGATCCAAACCGTGGAAAGCGCGTCCCTTATGGGAAACCATATGTTATGGAAGAATGTTCTTGTCGACTGGTCACTGGTATATTCAAATGCCACCGGCCAGGTCCCCGATATGGCTGAACTGAACACCTACCATACAGTACTCCCGGGAGGAGGCTGGCTGAATAATGCAGAATACCTTAAAACCATAAACCATACATGGCAGAAGAATATTGACCAGGACTACTCAGCCTATGCGAATATCGCTTATAACTTCAGGATCCGACACCATCTTTTCAGCATAAAAGGGGGCGGGCTCTACAGGACAAAATACAGGAACAATTACCAGAATGATTATACCCTTAAACCTATCCTGGATTCCCTTCACCAGGACCCTCCCTTCACAAGTGTTCTCACAGCCCAGGTTTATCCCTATCAGCCTGTCGGGAATCCCGAGTATAACACAAGCAATTATACAGCCACCGAACGAATAATCGCAGGATATATCCAGGCCAGCACTATGGTTGGGAATCTGCAGATCCTGGGAGGCGTAAGGTATGAATCAACTGAACAGTCAAACAAGAACTTTACGGTTGCCTACCCGGGGTACCGCCAGCATTTTTATTATTATACCGACTGGCTGCCGAGCCTTCACCTTGCCTATTCAATAGGTGTGAAACAAAAAATAAGGCTTTCGGCCTACAAAGCCATCGCCAGGCCAAACTACTACGAGTTGATCGATTATACTGTGATCGGGGACCAGAACAATGTTAGCGGCAACCCGAACCTCCGTCACTCAAAATCCTGGAATTATGACTTGCGGTATGAATTCTATCCGAATGCAGAAGATGTTATCATGGCAGGGGTTTTCTATAAAAATATTACGGATCCAATCGAGCAGACACTTCTGGCGAACGGAGGCCAGCCACTGATCACCTACATGAACTTTGGTACCGCTACGAATTACGGACTTGAACTTGTTCTGATCAAGTATTTCAGAAATTTCGGTCTGTCGGGGAATTACACTTATACCAACTCAAGTATATCAAGCCCGAAACTGTATTATATCAAATCGGAGACAACCGGGAACGATACGACCTCATACATCAACGAGAAACGCCCTATGCAGGGACAATCCAGGCATGTGGCTAACCTTAGTCTTCTTTACAGGAATACCAAGGCCGGGCTGAATTGTCAGTTGTCATTTCTCTTCCAGGGAAATCGCATCGCCGATATCTCATTTTATTACAAGCAGGATTTTTATCAGAAAAATTACCTGGACCTGTCGTTCTCACTCGATAAGACTATTGGAAAATACTTTGTCATATTTATCAAGCTCAGCAACCTCCTCAACTCGCCAAACGAGCTGAGGACCCAGGATAATTATTTTGTTGAGAAGTATACTTATGGCCAGAGTTACCTCTTTGGATTGAAGTTCAAGTTGAAAAGTTAATAAAAGCTCATTTAATCATTAAACAATGTACATTATGAAAAAGTCTTACTTTAAAATTAATTTTTACAGGCAGGCATACAGCCTTTTTACAGCTTTATTGCTGATCGCAATTACTACCGTTCAGGTTTCCTGCAAAAAGTCGAGTAACGTCGACACTACAGTACCTGTCTCCAACCCCATTACCAAAGATTCCATCAGTGGATTTCTTAAGGGGACCATGCTTGCAAACAAGACCTATTATGTTAAAGGTGACATTTATGTGAAATCTACCGATACCCTGGCCATTCAGCCCGGGGTTACGGTAATTGTACTTGGAAATCCCGATGCGGCTCCCCCTTTGATCTATACGATCCACATTTCAGGGACTCTGCTGGCTGAAGGGACTAAATCATCCCAGATCACATTTAAGCCCTCTGCTTCAAACCCCGTTTGGCCAAAAGGCTACTGGGGAGGCATTCAGTGCGATTCAATGGCGAAGGTAGTACATCTTATCTGGGCCAATATCAGTTATACCGGTGGTCCTGATGTTTCCGGCGGAGCTCAGTTTGCGTTTTCTGTAGTCGGAGTAGCGCCATCATCATCTAATGGAAACTTCACAAGTACCACAAAAGTTGTGATCGAAAATTGTTCCTTCGTCAGTGGCATTGATGATTGCCTGAGACTCATGGGCCCGATTACCGTAAGTATTAAAGGAAATGTGATCCAGCACCAGGGCAGTGACGATGGTGATAACATCAATATTAAAAACGGTGCTACAGGTGATGTCGCCTACAATTACATCTGGAGTGCAGCCAATAATTCAATCAAGGTAAATACAAACAAAACGGTTCTTTATCCTCAGAGCAAGATCAATATCTACAATAATACAATCATTGCCGGGGGCTGGCGTAAACAGGGAGAACCGACTGCAGGGATACTGGTCGATGTTTTTGCCCAGGCTTCAGTTTATAACAATCTTATTATTAATTGCGTAAGTGGATTGAGAATCACTTCTAAAGCAGATACATCCAATATTAAGGGGAAATACGGCTACAACCTCTTCTACTCAACCGTGGATTCAACCCGGGCAGGATATTATCCTGCAGGTGATTGGGGCAAACCCCAGACTGGAGATCTCCTTTCAACCGGTCTGAACAACAACAATCCGAAGCTTGTAAACCTGGATCCTGATGTTCATGCTATGAGCGATCAGAATAACCCTCATTTGCAAACAGGATCTGCAGCTATCGGAAAAGCCAACCAGCAGGCCCCATATACCGCAGGTATCGGGACACTCATGCTGCCTGGGAAAGACAGCGGAGCCTATCAGAGTGACGGCAGCGGTAACCAGCGATAGTTCTTTCTTCAATTTAACTTGCCCCCCAATCCCTTGAAAACAGGGATTGGGGTTGATCAAAACCATCAACATTATGAAAAATAACCAAATCAACATCAAAAACGGAAGAAAGCATGCATTTCTTTCACTGGCAGCTGCCATCATTTTTAGTTTAATAAGCGTTCAAACTCCCTGCTTTTCACAGGCCAAGTCTGCCGGCAAACAAAACAGGACTTCCGCGAGACGTGACACCGCCATCCAGTTAACCAAGCATTCATTGAATTTTTTCCTGGTATCAGACTGGGGTTGGAACGGTTACGGGTATCAAACTGATGTGGCAAAACAGATGGAGAAAACAGCGGAACAGGCAGAACCCGCATTCATTATTTCATGTGGAGATAATTTTCAGATTAAAGGGGTTCAGAGCGTGAATGATCCATTGTGGCTGACAACCTTTGAATATATATATAAAAGTCCGGCCATGCAGTGCGACTGGTATCCCGTTCTTGGAAATCATGATTATAAAGGCGTTCCTGAGGCAGAGGTTCAATATTCAAAGATCAGCAGGCGATGGAGAATGCCATCAAGGTATTACACCCTGGTAAAAAAGGTGAACGACAGCATTTCTGCCCGTTTCATTTTTACCGACACCCCTCCAATGGTTAACGAGTACTACGGGAAGAATGAATCATACGGAGATATTGCCAGTCAGGATACAGCAAAGGAACTTAGCTGGCTTAGGGACGTTTTAGCCAATGCAAAAGAGAAATGGATTATCGTAATCGGTCACCATCCTGTTTATTCAGCCAGCCCCAAACATGGGAACACACCCGAGCTGATTGCAAAATTCAAACCTCTCTTTGATAAATATGGCGTCGATTTCTATTTCTGCGGACATGATCATGATATGCAGCATCTCAGATCGGCCGGCAGAAGTACAGATTATATTGTCACGGGTTCGGGCGGGGAAACCAGGCCAACAGGAAAAGATGCCAATACTGTTTTCAGTTTATCGGAACCAGGTTTCACTCTTATGTCAATTAATGGGAAGCAGCTTACCCTTTACTTCATTAACACTAAAGGGCAGATAGTCTATTCGATGTCAAAATCAAAAAAATAAATGATTCAATCTCCAGGCCCCCATACCGGTTAAAACTTCTTTCCTGGAATGTCGGTATGCTCCCGTTGATGGATCTGTTAGCTGAGAGAGATGAAAGGGCGGAGGCTGTTGCTACCGCCCTTTTTTCTTGTGATTATGATATTATCGTTTTCGAGGAAGTATTTTCTCCGTTTGCAAGATCTGTTATAAGACACAAATTACATGATCTTTATCCTTATGCTTATGGGCCGGCTAACCGATCAGTCTTGTCCTTAAAATGTAATAAAAGTTTATAAATAGCAATACAATGGTAAGATATTATTCCTCTTCGTATTTGTAACCGACACTTTTTATTGTTTTAATATGTCCCGTCCTCACCTTTTCACGAATCCGGCGGATATGTACGTCTATGGTCCGGTCACCAACAATCACATCTTCTCCCCATACCTGGTTGAATATATCTTCCCGTGTAAATACTTTATTCGGGCGCGATACAAGTAATCTCAATATTTCAAATTCTTTACGTGCCAGAACAATTTCTTCTCCGTTTTTAATTACCAGGTATCGTTCTATATCAATAAAAAATTCCCTGGTCCTGAACTTTGTTGAAATTTCAGGTAATGAATTTAACCTTTTTAAGAGGGCCTTAATCCGGCTTATCAGGACCTTAGGTTTGATTGGTTTGGTAACATAATCGTCGGCCCCTGCATCAAAACCGGCTACCTGGGAATAATCTTCTCCCCTGGCAGTCAGAAACACAATCAAAGTATTTTGTAATTCAGGGATCAGGCGCAGCTGAATGCAGGTTTCAATTCCATCAATACCTGGCATCATGATATCAAGTATAATCAGATTAGGTTGATGCTTTCTAGCCAAATCAATCGCAGTCAGCCCATTATTAGCCTTGAACAGTTGAAATCCTTCTTTAGCAAGGTTATACCCCAGAAATTCAAGTATATCAGCTTCATCATCGACCAGCAAAATAATTACATCCGAATTCTGCATTATTGAATTTCTATGATCTTATAAACTATTTTAGTAAAATAAGCTTAAACACATCTATTGAACCTTATAAATAATAAAAAAACCAATTCCAATAAAGATGATTCCAACTGCTTTTGTTATCCATTGAATTGTATCAGAAGCCAGTATCCTCCGTAATTGACCCGAGAGATAACATTTAAGTATATCTGAAGAAAAGGCTGTAATAAATACGCCGGCAAAGAATAAAAACACATTATGATTTCCAAGCTCCCAGTTTTTACCTGCAAATGCGACTATGCCAATCCAAAAGATAAGACTTAAAGGATTTACTATATTTAATAAAAATCCCTTTACCAGGAATCCTGTGATTTTATCCTTCATACCACCAACATGCTTTGATTCCAGGATCAGTTTGGGCTTTTTGTATATGGAAACACCTCCCATGATGATTAGAATGATTCCGGCAGCTATTCCTAGGATCCTGTAATCCTCCTTTGGGATGAGTTGTGATAAACCAAAATAACTGATACTCACCAGAACCAGGTCGCTAACCAGCATGCCCGTGGCAACGAATATTCCTGCATTTAATCCGCGGGCCAGACTTGTCTGAAATAATGCAATGAACCCTGGTCCAAAAGAAACAGTGATCGTAAGACCTAATAAAATTCCTAATAAAAAAGCATTCATCGTCTTTATCCTGATGGCAAAACTACAAGGTTTAATTTCGTTGGAAGAGAAACGGGCGCCAGAAACCGGTTGATTTAATGATTATTTAAAATACAACTGTGTTTTGGCATAATTCCCATCTGAATTCATTTTTCCTTTAATGATACCTTAACAATAACTTCTTTTCTCTTTAATATCTCTGAGTTTGCTTCAATATACTTTTATGCCCGATATAAAGGCATCAGGATAATGAAGTATAAAATCCTTTTTATAGGCGGGTCACTGAACCAAACAACCATGATGCATCAGATTTCTCAATATTTTACTGATTGTGCATGTTATTTCACACCCTTCTATTCAGATGGTCTTATAGGTTATTTAGCCCGGAAAGGCATTCTCAACTTCACAATTCTTGGTGGCAGATTCAGGGCGCAAACTGAGCAGTATTTAATAGCAAATAACATATCGGTTGATTATAAAGCCAGGAACCAGGACTACGATCTTGTATTTACGTGTCAGGATGTAATCATACCAAGAAATATAAGAGGAAAAAAAATTGTACTTGTTCAGGAAGGTATGACTGAACCTGAGAATTTCATCTATCACCTGGCTAAATCATTTTCTTTACCCAGGTGGTTGGCCGGTACTTCAACAACCGGTCTTTCTCACGTATATGACTTGTTTTTTGTGGCCTCAGATGGATATCGTGACTTATTTATATCCAAAGGCGTAAAGGATTCCAGGGTCCGTGTGACCGGGATCCCTAATTTCGATAATGCCAACCAATACCTGCAAAATGATTTTCCATTAAAAAATTTTGTACTGGCTGCAACCTCCGATCGCAGGGAAACGATGAATCCTGAAAACAGGAAAAAATTCATTGATAAGGTCCTGCAGATAGCAAATGGCCGTCAAATTATTTTTAAGCTTCATCCAAACGAAAACTGGGAACGTGCCGCGAGGGAGATTAAAAAACACGCTCCCGGTGCCCTGATTTACTCTGACATCAGTATTAACCCCTTGATTGCAAACTGTGACGTGCTTGTTACCAGGTATTCTTCAGTGGTTTATATCGGGATGGCTCTGGGAAAGGAAGTGTATTCTGATTTTAGCCTGGATGTTCTGCAGAAACTCACTCCTATTCAGAATGGGGGAACCTCTGCAAAAGAGATTGCCAGGATTGTCAGACAAACCCTTTTAAACATGGTCAATTGAAATGAGAATCGTAACTGCAATACAGGCCAGGACTTCATCGTCACGCTTACCCGGGAAAGTGTTAATGCCACTGTGCGGAGAACCCTTGCTCTTTCGTTTGATTGAACGGGTAAACAGAGCCACCCGTAAAGGGATTGTTGTAGTTGCAACTACTGAGAGACATGAGGATGACATTATTGAGCAACTCTGCCAAAAAAGGGATATTAATTGCTTCAGGGGAAGTGTGAATGATTTATTGGACCGGCATTATCAACTGGCCCTGGAATTTAAGGCCGACGCTCTGGTGAAAATTCCATCAGATTGTCCTCTGATTGATCCCTCAGTGATTGACGGTGTGATAGGTTACTATCTGAACAATCAGGATGTTTTCGATTATGTAAGCAATCTTCATCCTGCAAGCTGGCCCGATGGGAACGATGTCGAAATCATGTCACTCGAAACGCTCACTTCAGCCTGCGCAAAGGCTCAGAGGGGTTTTGAACGAGAGCATACAACACCATACATCTGGGAAAATCCTGATCAGTTCAGGATAGGAAATGTATCCTGGCCTTCAGGAAAGGATTTTTCAACATCACACCGATGGACCATTGATTATATAGAAGACTACCAGTTCATCTCCGGGGTGTATGAAAGGCTGTATCAGCATAACCCGACCTTTGGATTGAATGAGATTCTGTCTTTAATCGAAAAATTTCCTGAATTATCAGAATTGAACAAACGTTATGCCGGCCAATACTGGTATGATAATCACCTTAATGAACTGAACAGTATCGATCAGTATAAATTTAAAATGATAAATCATGAAGCTTGAAATTATCCCTGTAACAGAGTTTAAACGGATTCAGGATCTCGATCATGAATATTATATGGAACTCTGTGTACTTTCAGACATGTGCAGGCTAAACACACTCGCGATGGTTAAAAACGCAGGATCAGGTCACCTGGGCTCTAGTTTGAGTTCAATGGACATCGTGGTCTGGCTGTATTATAAAGAATTGAATATTCTGGAAGTCGGATTGAATAACCCTAACAGGGATATTTACTTTTCATCCAAAGGACATGATGTACCAGGATTATATTCTGTGCTTTTTTCGCTGGGAATACTTTCCGAGGAACAGATCCTGAAGTTAAGAAAGATTGGTGGGCTCGATGGCCATCCTGATATCCGGATCAGGGGAATTGAAGCTAATTCCGGTTCATTAGGGATGGGCATCTCGAAAGCCAGGGGAATGGCCTGGGCGAAACGAGCCCTTAACCTGAACGGAGATGTTTTTGTAATGACCGGTGATGGTGAGTTTCAGGAAGGCCAGAATTTTGAGGCCCTGCAGGCCTGTGTGCACCAAAATGTCACTAACATTACAGTGATCATGGACCATAATAAGGTTCAAAGCGACAGGCCTGTTGAGAAAATCCTGTCCCTGGGAAATATTGAAGAAAAGATCAGGAGTTTTGGTTGGCACGTTGTCAGGATAAACGGCCATGATTTCAGTGAAATTGATTCCGCATTCCGGGATCTGAAAATGGTAACGGACAAACCCAAATTCATCATTGCTGATACAATAAAAGGCAAAGGTGTTTCCTTTATGGAACATCCCGTTGCCTTGAAAAAGGGGAATGGCCTTTATCCTTGGCATGCCGGTGCACCGGATGATGATTCTTTCGGGAAGGCCTATAATGAGATAACCGGATGGATCAATGATTATCTGAACAGGATGGGTTATTCGCCGCTTATTACTTCAGATGTGGAAACCCTGAAAAAGAATTCATCCCGCCAAATTCTTTTCAATGCTTTAGGTGAACCTGTCAGTTCTGCGGCTCCACTGAATACGGTCCTGAATAAAAATGCCGAATACGTGGTTGAAGAATATGGTAAAGAACTGTTACGGCAGGGTTCGGTGCGCCAGGATTTAATAGTACTTGATGCTGACCTGTCTTCCGATTGCCGCCTGCGTTATTTTGAGAATAAATTTCCGGAGCGCTTCATCGAGAATGGGATTGCTGAACAGGATATGGTTTCTATGGCCGGGGGCCTGGCAAAAATGGGTTTTCTGCCGGTAGTTAATTCATTTGCAAGTTTTCTTGCCTCCAGGGCTAACGAACAGATCTATAACAATTGTACCGAAAATCATAAGATCATCTATGCCTGTCATTACGCAGGGCTTATACCTGCCGGCCCGGGAAAATCACATCAAAGCATCAGGGATATTTCCCTTTTGGGAGCCCTCCCAAACCTGGAGATCATACAACCATGCAATACCATTGAAACAAGGATGGTTGTCAATTACTGTGTAAATATTGCTGACAATTCATGTGCGATCAGGATGAATATAAGTCCTTCCCCCCGGGAGATAATTTTACCCGATACTTATAGATTAATAAGGGGACGGGGGATTACCTTATGTGGAGGTCTGGATGCCTTGATATTTGCATATGGTCCGGTCATGCTTAATGAAGCGCTCATTGCTTCTGAACTCCTTGCAGCCAAAGGCTTTGGCTTGGAAGTAGTCAACATGCCCTGGCTCAATCTTGTTGACCTGTCCTGGCTGGAGGAGATTATCATGAACCATACCCAGATTTTTGTCCTTGAAGATCATGCCCGTTTCGGAGGGCTCGGTGAATTTCTGATATCCGGGTTAACAAATGCCAACCTCCTGGAGCATAATAATTTTACAATCTTTGCCATAGATGGATTCCCGGCCTGCGGAACCCCTTTGGAAGCATTGAATTTCCATGGCCTTGATGGCGAATCAATAGCACAAAAAATTTTATCCCTGAACTATGTTGAACAAGATAGCTACCAATCAGGATTATCCGGTAATTGAGAGGTCAAACGACCTTTATAAAAGGGCAAAAGGGCTGATACCTTGTTATTCTCAGACCCTTGCAAAAGGGCCGACCCAGTATGTCAATGGTATTGCGCCGAAATATCTTGTCAAAGGCAAGGGATCACATGTATGGGATGCTGATGGTAATGAATATATCGATTATAATATGGGTATAGGACCTTTAGTCCTTGGCTATGCTTACCCTGTGGTTGATGAAGCTATACGCCGCCAGTTAGATGACGGGATAACCTTCTCACTGATGCATCCGCTTGAAGTTGAGGTTGCTGAAATGCTTAGGGACATCATTCCGAATGCAGAGTCTGTCAGATACAGCAAATCGGGAGCAGATGTTACAAGCGCTGCGATCAGGATCGCCAGGGCCTATACAGGAAAAAATAAAATACTATGCTGTGGTTACCACGGATGGCATGACTGGTATGTCAGCACTATCGCTTTGAATGCCGGTATTCCGGAAGCTGTAAAGGACCTGACTTTTACATTTTCATACAATGAAATAGAAACATTGCTCTGGTCAATAGACGACGATGTTGCAGCTGTTATTTTGGAACCAGTGGTCTTTGAAGCTCCCAGGGATAATTTTTTACATAAGATCGCTGAAACCTGCAGGAAACGCGGGATCATCCTGATCTTCGATGAAATGTGGACCGGATTCAGGATGTCCCTTGGAGGTGCCCAGGAATATTTTGGGATAAAAGCCGATCTCGCAACTTTTTCGAAAGCAATAGCAAACGGTATGCCTCTTTCAGTTCTGACCGGAAGAAGAGAACTGATGAAGGTTCTGGAAGATGAGGTTTTTTTCTTTACAACCTTCGGAGGAGAAGCTCTTTCACTTGCTGCCGCAAAAGCGACGATCATGGAAATGAAAAATAAAAATGTCATTGCCAGCATATCAGCAACCGGTGAGATGCTTAAAGAAGGGTATAATAAAATTGCAACTGAACTTAATTTTGACTTTACAAAAGCTTTAGGTTACAGCTTCAGGACTTTGGTGACCTTCGATGAAAAAGCCGGCAACCCGCTTGAGTTAAAATCCTTTGTTCAGCAGGAACTCATTAAAAGGGGAATCCTTTGGTCGGGGATGCATAATATCAGTTATTCCCATTCCATTCAGGATATTGAATACACCTTATCGGCATATAAAGAAGTATTAGGAATTTTAAAAGAGGCATTAAGAGATAATACGGTTTTAAGGCAAATCAGAGGGATACCGGTTCAGCCAACGTTCAGGAAAACGTCAGGCTTCAATACCAAACCACGCAATCAAAAATGAACAGGATCAACAAGTTCTCTTTAGAAGGAAAGACCGCAATTGTTACAGGAGCCTTAGGGCTTATCGGGCAGCAACACTGCTTTGCGTTAAATGAAGCAGGAGCTCATGTTATCGTGGCCGACCTTGATCGGCAAAAATGTGTTGCATTTGCCGAATATCATCTTGAATCGTCAATGGGTCATCAAATTGATGTATGTAAAAGAGAATCTATTACCGGGTTATTGAAAGATGTTTTAACCAGGTACGGCAGGGTGGATATTCTTGTTAATAATGCGGCCATCAATGATATGTTCGAGGATCCGAAAGCTGCCACAGAACAGTCAAAATTTGAAAATTATCCTCTTGAATTATGGCAGAAATCCATAGATGTAAACCTTACCGGTGTCTTCCTGTGTTCACAGGTTATTGGTTCACAGATGGTTAAACAAAAAAGTGGGAGCATCATCAACATCGGCTCTACTTATGGTATAAATGCGCCAAACCAGGAGTTGTATAAAGACAATGACGGAATTCAGGTGTTTTATAAACCTCCGGCCTACCCGGTCACAAAAGCCGGTGTGATCATGCTGAGTAAATATCTTGCTGGTTATTGGGGACAATACGGAATCCGTGTTAACACCTTGTGCCCGGGAGGAGTTCAGAATGGTCAGACTGATTTCTTTAAAAAAAAATATTCAAAAAAGACCCCACTTGGAAGAATGGCAGAACCTGATGATTATCAGGGAGCGCTGATTTTTCTGGCAAGTGACGCTTCAGCATATATGACAGGGGCAAATCTTGTTGTTGATGGCGGGTGGACATGCTGGTAAAGAAAAAATGAAGAAATTAAGTAAGGAATTGATAGAAAGAGTACACAGAATCAAGCTGGTACTTACTGATTGCGACGGGGTTCTTACCGATGGGGGTGTTTATTATTCCAGGGAAGGTGAAGAGATGAAATTATTCTCGGTAAGGGATGGAATGGGGGTAGAACGGCTAAGGAGACTGGTAAATATTGAAACAGGCCTGGTCACCGGTGAAAACTCGGAGATTGTCAGGAAGAGGGTTGAGAAGCTTGGAATAAGGGAATACCACCCGGGGAGCATCGAGAAACTTTCTGTATTAAAGAATATCATCAGGAACAGAAAATTGTCAGCCGAAGAAATCGCATATATAGGTGATGATTCAAATGATCTTGAAATCATGCAGCAATCAGGACTGTCGGCTTGTCCCTCCGATGCTTTCATTTCAATCAGTGAAACTGCTCATTTGATCATGGAAAATAAAGGAGGCCAGGGCGCCTTCAGGGAATTTGCTGAAATTATTATTTATTATAAAAATCGTCAGTATGAAAATACAAAGGAAGGTACAGGTCGGGGATCGCATTATTGGTGATGGACAACCCGTATATATTATTGCCGAAATCGGAATTAATCATAATGGCAGCCTCAATATGGCGAAAAAGCTTATAGATGGCGCAGTTTTTGCGGGATGTGATGCTGTTAAATTCCAAAAGAGAACCCCGGAGATCAGCACCCCAATGGATCAGTGGAACCTTGAGCGTGATACCCCCTGGGGAAGAATGACCTATATTGATTACCGGAGAAAAATCGAGTTCGGATTAAACGAATTCACTGAAATAGATCATTATTGTAAGCAAAAAGGCATTCATTGGTTTGCATCTGCATGGGATGAATGTGCTGTTGATTTTATTGAACAGTTCAGCCCGGTGGCTTTTAAACTGGCATCCGCGACAATCACGGACATTGAACTTCTTCGAAAAATACGGAATACCGGAAAACCTACAATACTTTCCTCGGGAATGTCCAGCATGAATCAAATTGAACAAGCCATCTCTTTACTTGACTTTCAAAAATTATTGCTGGCACAGTCAACATCAACATATCCCTGCAAGTTAAACGAGTTAAATCTGATGGTAATCCGATCGTTTTTAAAGAAGTACAATACTATTCCCATCGGGTATTCAGGGCATGAAACAGGATTGGCGCCTACATACGCCGCTGTAGCATTGGGAGCTTCCTTTATTGAACGTCATCTTACCCTTGACCGTGCCCTTTGGGGAACAGACCAGGCAGCTTCAGTAGAGATCGGCGGGATGTTCAGGATGGTGAAAGATATACGGGATATTGAAAAAGCAATGGGTGATGGGAAAAAAGTTGTTTATGAAAGTGAAAGATCTGCGCAGAAAAAATTGAGAAAATACCAGAACCAGCTGGTTTAAAATAGTTTTGGTTATCTTTCTTTGGTTAATACGACTTCCTTCCCTGGTTTGCGGAAGGAAGTTTTTTTCTTACTATGAGATAGTCCTAAAATAATTTCAGACTCATCCTGATCGTTGGTAGATAGAATAATTTTCACTACATTTGGGAAAAAAGGAATGAAACACAAGAAGAAACACAATAAATCAGTTCCTCAAGTTCATATCCAGGGAGACCTTGAGGACGTTAAAAAGCTTGTCGAAGCAGTCAGTAAGAAAAAATCAGTCGTTATTTTCAGGAATGGAAATGATGGCACCTGCTATGCAGATATCGAGAAAATCATGGTAGAGTATTCCAAAACGGACCTTACCCGTCTGGAAAAGGATTTTCGTATTATTTATTTTGATTTTTTTCCTGAAAATAAAACTTCAGTAACTGAACCAGTAATAATGCCTGTACAAGCAATGCCTGCAACAAGCAAAACCAAAATTGTTAAGACAAAGGCAGTTAAAAAAACAAACCCAGTAAAACCTCCTCTTGGGAATCGAACATCCAAAGGAAAAAAGTAAGAATCCCTCCCCAGAGGTTTAAATAACGACTACCGAATTTTCAGAATCCTGAAAGGAGGAAGCAACCTGCTTGTCAGCATCTTTCTCATTTTCCCATAGGGTTCCATCAATTAAATATCTGAACTGGTATTCATTTCCAACAGGAAGTTCAATAGCTACTGAGTGAATCCCATTACTCCTTTTTATCATTGGGGACTGTTTAGGACCCAGTTATTGAAATCTCCTACAAGACAAGCTTTTTTGGTGGAAGCCGCTATGTATGGTGGCAAACTGAATTTTACCTTATAAACTCTTTTATCTTTGGCATACTCTTTTTTAATACTCATTTTCGGAATTCATTTATTACTAAACATTGCTAAATACTTGTATATCTGTAAATCAAGTGTGCTTCATTTAGAAAACAGGGTAACACAATCCTTTTCAAATTTGCCTGACTCAAGAATGTCAATAATGAATCTTGCAACCCCTTTGCGGCTTATTCCTCCCCCATCGGGTTTTCCGATTACGGCGGTGTACTGATCAGAATCTTTGTTATTTAATAAAACTGGACGGGCAATAGTCCAGTCCAGATTTAAATTCCGCAGGATCCTTTCCTGGCGGTCATGATCTTTATAAGCATGCCATATATTGCTGTTGCGAACAAGCCATCTTGAATAGAAAGGCATATTATTCCATGAATCACCAACTCCGGAAGCACTGATAGTTATTATTCTTTTAACCCCGTTAAGCTCCATGGCCGGCATTAAAGACATAACCGTATCGGAGATTAGCGTTAAAGGAGAAATTATCCTGGCAAACGGATTATCTGAGGTTCGGCTTATATTCAGTGCAACAATCACGGCATCAACTCCTTTCAGAACTTTATTAAGCAAGTCATAATCAGATGATGAACCCTCAATGAATTTAACACCGGGAATAAGAGCCTTAGCTTTATCCCTGATTATTGCAATGACTTTATGTCCATTTTCGACAGCATATTGGGCGATATGCCGTCCTGTTCTTCCCGTTGCTCCCAGTAATAAAATGTTCATGTATCAAATTTCAGGGTCAGTATTCTTTTTTTTTATGATTCGATCTGATTCAGAATAATCGCCAATAGCTTTTTGTAAAATACCGGAAATCTTTATTCGAGCCAGTTCGGCTTTTAACTTCTTTAATTTTATTTGCAGATCGGATTGCTTGCTTTTGGAAGCGTTAATTAATTCTTCCTGTATACCTGATATTTCATTTATAATTGTTAAGGCGTTTTGATCGCTGTCACCATTTTCTTGAAGATGGAATAAAGGCATTTTTGTGTCAAAATTAGCCTTGTCATTCATTTTAAAAGGAAACAAATGGTTAAATGTTCGTTAAATCTTCAAGGCCCTGAATTGTGAAACATATGAAGTGATCAGTATTATGGACGATTAACAATATGACGTTTCTGACCTCATAGGTACTTGTTTGTTTCGGTTTAACCTTAATTTAACACTTGGCAGAATAGAATGTGTTAATATTGAAAATGTTATTAAACACGCTTTCAGGCTTGAATTGCTTGATTAATAATGGTAATTAATTCAATACCAAATGAAGACTTCATTTTTACTGACCATCATGAAGAAAGCTCCATTCATCATGGCGCTTGTTTTAATCATTTTATACCTTAATTCCTGTACCAAGCATCCAAGGGAATTTACTATTCTATCGGGATCGGAAAATGTTCCGCTGGAAAGAATGGTCAACGATTTCGCAAGAAAGAATAATGTAGCCGTTAAATTCAAATATGAAGGCTCTGTTGATATCATGCTCGAACTTCAGAATAATGCTACAGCCTATGATGCAGTATGGCCGGCCAGCGGGATCTGGATCACCCTGGGCGACAAGGATCGCAAGGTTAAATATTCACAATCGGTGATGACCACACCCGTAGTCTTCGGCATTAAAAAAAGTATTGCCGCGAAGCTTGGATTTATCGGGAAGGAGGTGAAAGTTTCGGATATCCTTAAAGTCATCAGGGAGAAAAAGTTAAAATTTATTATGACATCGGCCTCCCAGTCAAATTCGGGGGCCAGCGCATATATTGGTTTCCTTTATGCCTTGTTAGGTAATCCTGAGTACATCACAGCAGCCGACCTAGATAAACCGGAATTAAAAGCAGGTATCACCGATCTGCTTTCAGGGATCAACCGATCTTCAGGCAGTTCGGGATGGCTGAAAGACCTTTACATCAAAGGTGATTATGATGCAATGGTGAACTATGAAGCCCTGATCATTGAGGCAAACCAGGAATTGACAAGGAAGGGCAAGGAGCCTTTATTTGTTATTTATCCCACTGACGGACTTGTTATCGCCGATTCACAACTGGGGTACATTGATAATGGGGATACAAAAAAAGAAGAGTTTTTCAAGAAGCTGCAGGCATTTCTCCTGAGTGAAGAAACCCAGCATAAGCTTTTAATGTTGGGAAGGCGGACTGGTTTTGCAGGGGAACTTATAAATGCACCCGCTGAGGTGTTTAACCCGGATTGGGGCATTGATACAAGGATGATCCTTTCACCTATTAAACTCCCCAGGACTGATGTCATCCTGAAAGCCTTAAACCTCTATCAAACCGTATTCAGGAAACCCTCTATCACTTATTTCTGCCTGGATTATTCGGGGAGTATGAAAGGTGAACGCTCCGAACAATTGAAGAAAGCAATGGAGATATTGCTTGACCAGGATAAGGCTGGGGTATATTTCCTGCAAAGTTCACCTAATGATATTACCGTAGTTATTCCTTTCGATGGGAAAATAATGGATGCCTGGCAGTGTGCAGGCAATAAACAAAATGTTCTTACGGATATCCTGGATAAAGTCAGGAATCTTTCACCGGGTGGCTCTACTGATATTTATTCACCTGTTATACTTGCCTTGGAACAGATCGCAAAGACTGATTCAAGCAAATATATTCCAGCGGTCATCCTGATGACTGACGGGGAATCAAATACCGGCAAAACGTTCGAGGATCTTGAGGCTGCCTGGAAAAATAACGGCAAGGACATTCCCGTGTTCCTTATTAAATTCGGGGATGCTTCAGATCAGCAGCTGTCCCGTATTGCTGATCTGACCACCGGGGCAGTATTTGACGGCAGGAAGGACCTGGTCAGCGCTTTCAGAAAGGTAAAAGGTTACAATTAATGAAGAATTTTCCTATTATAGCAGGTGTAATTGCAGGGATTGCATCGGGACTAATGATGCTCGGACTTTTTTTCATTCTGAATTTCTCTTTGGTTCTTACCCTTGTCCTTTCGGTTATGTCATTTTTCGGTATATATATCATCTTGTTTGCCTTACGTCCTAAAGATCAGCTTGCAATTAAATTCGGTAATGGCATAACGGCTGAGATGGTTAAGAACTTGCTTAGCGAAGGAGAAGAAAAAATAAAGGAGCTAGAAAAACTGGGAAAACAAATAAAGGATGAAAAGATAAGGGCTAAAATATACCACATCATAAGCATTGTTAAAAAGATCTTTGAAAACATCAGGAAAGATCCTGAAAAGATGAAAGTTGCCCACCAGTTTCTTTCATATTATTTCGATACAAGCATCAGCATAGTCAATAAATACTCCCAGCTTTCGATGCAGGAGGTTCAGTCACCCGAAATCTCCCGGTCCTTGTTGAAGGCAGAAAATTTGTTGAATTCCATTGACACTGCTTTTGACAGGCAGCTGGCGAGGCTTCTCAGTAATGATGTCATGGATCTTGATGTGGAAATTGAAACACTCGAAAAAACGTTTAAGGCAGAAGATTTAAATTAGGGATCATGAAAGGTTTACTTGTCGGATTAGGGGTGCTATTGCTGGCCGGAGCCATCGGTTTTGGGTTCTGGTTTTATAGTAAGCAAAAAGCCGTGATCCATATTAAAGGGATGATAGGAAGCGAAAAAAGTTCATTCCTTGAAAATGATCGTGTAAAAGCAATACTGAAAAAAAAGTACAGTATAGTTGTTGATTATGTGAGGGCCGGCTCAATAGAAATGGTCAGTGATGAGGTCAAACCCGGGATTGACTTTCTATGGCCATCCAGCCAGGTTGCACTTGAGATCTTCAAACTGAAACAGGGAACAAAGATTGTAAAATCAGAGAATATTTTCAACTCTCCATTAGTAATTTACAGCTGGGACATTGTTGTGAATGCACTTGTCAAAGCAGGGATTGTCAGAAAGGAAATGTCTATCTACTATATCGTTGACATGCCCGGATTACTTGCCATGATCAGGGGAGGCAAGAAATGGTCGGATATCGGCCTTCCTCAATTATATGGTAAAATTACAGTGACCACTACTGATCCGACCAAATCCAACTCGGGGAATATGTTTGCCGGACTCGTTGCAAATATCCTCAAAGGAGGAGATGTGGTTGTTGAATCGGATCTCTCGCAAGTTCTCCCTGAAGTGAAAGAATTCTTTGCAAGGCAGGGATTTATGCAGAATACTTCGGGTGTTCTGTTCGAACAGTTTTTAAAGACCGGTGTCGGCCAGTACCCTTTAATGGGAGGGTATGAGAGCCAGATCATTGAATTTTCGAGAATGCACCAGGATTTCTGGCCAAAAGTGAAGAGCCAGATCATCGCCTTATACCCGGTGCCCACAGTTTGGAGCGAACACCCTCTGATCATCCTGAACAAACAGGCTTCGGTTCTCATTGATGCCCTGAAGGATGAAGAAATACAGAAAATTGCCTGGGAACAGCATGGGTTCAGGACCGGGTTGATGGGTGTTCAGAACGATCCAAAAATACTCCTGGTTGATGGTATTCCTGCTTCTGTAACTAAAATCGTGCCTATGCCAAGAGCATCTGTAATGGAAAAAATAATAGAAGCCCTGGAGGATAAAAAATAGATTGATTCAGTGATTTCCAATATAAAAACATAAAAATCCATTTATATGAGCGATGATTTAAGCATAAGAGATAATGTAAGCTTGAGCAATACAAGTACCCTCAATCTTGCAAACCTGAGCCCTGAGCAGATAACCAGGGTGGATTATATTAAAAAACAGATCAATGTTGAGGATTCCCAGGCCATCATTACTTTCGGAGTAGGCGCCCAGCGTGATATCTCCACGTTTGCCGATAACATCCTGCAGGAAGTCAGGGCCAAGGATAGCGGGTATGCCGGCAATATCCTCACCAACCTGGTAATCAAGATCAAGGATATTGACGTTGACAGCATTGGAGCCAAAGAAGGATTTTTATCAAAAATTCCTTTTCTGGGAGGCCTGGTGAATTCATTCAGGAGATTTATCGCCAGGTATGAAAAGCTCAGTGTCCAGATTGAAAAGATAGTGGATGAGCTTGATAAAGCCCGTATGCAGATGCTTCGGGACCTGACCCTGCTCGACACAATGTACCATAAGAATCTTGAATACCTGCAGAACCTCGACCTGTTCATTGCCGCCGGCCAGCTTAAATTGCAGGAGCTGCAGAATACCCTTGCACCTCAGCTTAAGATGAAGGCTGATGAAACCAAAGATCCTTCTGATGCTCAGAAATACAATGATTTCATTCAGTTTCTCAACCGCTTTGAGAAGAAACTGTACGATCTTAAATTAAGCAGAATGATCTCCATACAAGCTGGCCCCCAGATCCGCCTGATACAGAACGGGGACCAGGCCCTGGTTGAGAAGATCCAGAGCTCCATCCTGAATACCATTCCTCTCTGGAAAAACCAGATCGTTATCGCGATCACATTGTTCAGGCAGAGGTCGGCCCTTAAACTCCAGAAAGAGGTTACCGACACTACTAATGAGCTCCTTCAGAAAAATTCAGAAATGTTGAAGGAAAGCACTATTGAGATTGCGAAGGAATCGGAACGGGGCATCGTCGATATTGAAACCCTGAAAAAAGTCAATACCGACCTTATTTCTACTATTGAGGATACACTAAAGATCCAGGCTGACGGGAAGGCCAAACGGCAGATGGCTGAAACCGAACTTATAAAAATCGAACAGGAACTAAAAGCAAAACTGTTATCGGTAAAAGCATAAATTATCCTGGCTGCCGGGGAAAAATGTCACTGAATATTACCTTTGGCATTATTGAGTATGCTGTGTAAACTTTTTCTTAAATAACAAACAACCAAATGAACCAAACGATTGTAGTTTATTATTCAAGAAAGGGAAGTAATAAATACTTGGCTAAAAAAATTGCTAACAGTTTATCATGCGAATCAGAACAAATCAGGCCATGGCTCAATGTTTTTCTCCTGTTTTTAATGAACATCCATTTAGGCATCAAGCCGCTGAAAAACAATATTAAAGAATATGACACGGTGATTTTATGCGGTCCCCTCTGGATGGGTAAGCTTATTCCACCTCTCCGTTGTTTCATTAAAAAATATTTTCATGACATCCATCAATCGATCTTTGTTACCTGCTGCGGCAGCACCGATGCAAAGAAAGATGAAAAATTCGGACATGGTTTGGTTTTCAAAGAAGTTGAAAGCATTTTGAAAGATAAATGTGTTTTTTGTCAGGCATTTCCCATTGGCCTTGTTTTACCTGACGATCAAAAAGAAGATGCCAACGCATTTATGAAAACTCATTTGAATGATGAAAATTTCAAAGGTGAAATACAGGAGAGATTTGAAAGTTTCATACATAGGATATTTGAAATTAAAATGCAACCATGATTGTCAGGGAATGAAAACAGAGTACAATATTAATTTGAATGCATTAAAGATTGGTTTTTGGTCATCGATTCTCCTTTCATGTCTGACCCTGATCACATTTGCATTGGCAATGATGGCAATTCCACCTTCGGGTCCCTATTGCCCCGGAAACTGCATGGAGTACCCCTATTCCGGCAGACTGGCTTATTTTCCGAGGGATTATTACTGGATATTTTTCGCTCTTTTTCAGCTTGTCACATACCTTATCTTCATGATATCCATTCATTTCATTGCCCCATCCGAAAAGAAGATATTCAGTTATATAGCTGTTGTTTTTTCAATTATTGCATCGGGCCTCCTTTTATCAGATTACTTCATCCAGATTTCGGTCGTTCCGATCAGCCTGATGAAAGGAGAAACGGAAGGGATTGCCCTGATCTCGCAGTTCAACGGACACGGAATATTCATCGCAATGGAAGAATTGGGTTACCTGATCATGAGCTTGTCATTGCTGTTTCTTTTCCCGGCCATTAACAGGACAAGCCGATTGGAGAGAACAATTCGCTTGTGCCTTGTCCTGCCTTTTATCCTTACAATTATTTCGTTCGTGATTTATACAGCCAAATTTGGGATAGACCGGAATTACCGGTTTGAAGTTGCTGCGATTTCGATTAACTGGCTGGCATTGATCATCCTGGGTGTTTTAATGGCATCAATTTATAAAAGGGAACTAAATAAATTGGGCCACAAATAATTTCTAAATTTTTACAATATGTTGATTTAAAAAATCATCATAAAAACAGAAATCGTGGGGAAAAAAGAGATTCTGTCTATCCTTTGGATATTTGTTACCGTGAATTACATCTTTTGTGATGTCTTCACATTGATGTATTCCGAAGAGTTAAAACAAATCCTCTCAGGCTCAGTTGGCACTGCGATAATAAATCAACGCTTCCTGCTGATATTTGCCATAATAATGGAAATTCCTATGGCAATGATCTTTTTATCGCGATTTCTAAAATTCAGGGTCAACCGCCCCCTGAACATCATTGCCGGGTTAGTTCTGACAACCATACAAGCAGGATCACTCTTTGTAGGGACACCAACGATGCATTACCTGTTCTTCAGCATCATCGAAATCGCAACCACAATTGCTATCGTTTGGTTCGCCTGGAAATGGAATTATGCTGATTACAAATCAAACAATCTGACTTGAAAGTCAAATTTTACGGTGCCAACATGGCAAAGCTCGATGTCCATATTGTGAATGTTGTAAAAATTGGCAATCGTGAATATCTTGTAGATGCAGGTTATGCCGCTCCGTTTGCCGCTCCGGTTCCACTCGAGATGCCACTTTTATGAATTCATTGCTTCTCACCCGGTTTGTCGATGGCAATTTTGTTGTGGTTCACAATTTGAAAATTACTGAATATGCTGTTTCGCCACAAAAAATTACCAGGCAAATACCATTGATGAACTGGCAATTATGTTTGATCATTGGTTTGGCATTCCTGAAAAGCTGGTTCATGAAACACTCGATGATCAGAATTTGTTTTTAAATGCATGGACATGAGACATATTGCTAAGTACAGGGAAAAATTGATAGAAACTGAACTATGAAAACATTTTGGTTAGAAAAGGAAAAATCATATTTACGATACATAGATACACAGGTCGGGAATTCTGTTTTGGTTTTTGTTCATGGACTTGGTTCATCTTCAATTGCAGATTTCACGGATGTTATTATTGATGAAAGATTTCGTAATTACCGATGTATCTTAATTGATTTACCAGGTCACGGATTCAGTGATAAACCACAGGATTTTAGGTATAATCTTTACGATCATGCGAATGTAATAGAGAGACTATTAGATTTTTTAAACATAAAAGGCGTTACAATTATTGGGCATAGTTTAGGAGGAACAATAGCTGTGGCTCTTGCACAAAAAAGAGAAGACCTGGTTTCTCATTTGATTGTATTGGAACCCAATCTTGACCCGGGTATTGGAGCGGGGAGTAAGGTAATTGCATCACAGTCCGAACAATCATTTCTACAAAAAGGATATAAGGAATATTTATCAGATTTAAAAACTGGTATTAAAGATAACCCAGGCGATTCCTTATACTATGGTACTTTTTCTGTTACAGATGCTTTGGCAGTTCACAGGAGTGCAGTAGGTTTGTTAATTGGGACAGTACCTCCGCAGAGAAAAGTAATAAATTCATTAAAATGTCCACGAACCTATCTTGTTAGCGAACAAAATATCAATGAAGTTCCAACCGACGAATTACATGCATTAGGTTTTAAGGTCTATGTTATCCCGCGTTCAGGACACGCAATGATGAATGATAATCCTGAGGATTTTAAAAATATTTTGAATATCGTAATTCAGAATCGGTAACCCTCCAACCGCTCAATACAACGGCAAATTCTCAACTTCAAAAAGTACTTATTGCGAATTGTAACATTTTGTTAAGTCTCGTCTCTAAAAGCTGAATTAAAAAATTAACAATTTAAAGTTCAGAAGAAATGAGAAGGCAAAAAATATTTATTATCGCCTTATTATTTACAGCTTTATATGTAAATGCATCGGGACAAAATAAAACTTATCCGTTTGAAATTCAAAAAACAGGACAGGGAAAACAAGCTGTTATTTTTATTCCGGGTTTTGCTTGTTCGGGTGAGGTGTGGAACGAAACTAAATCCCATTTTGAAAAAGATTTTACTTGCTTCACTTTAACTATGGCAGGTTTTGCAGGTGTCAAACCACAAGAAAACCCTGCTTTTCAAAATTGGGAGGAATCTGTTGCAACTTTCATTAAAAACAATAAAATTAATAAGCCAATTGTTGTAGGTCACAGTTTGGGAGGCTGTTTGGCAATGGCACTGGCTGCTGATTACCCTGACCTTATTTTAAAAATAATAGTGGTAGATGCCTTACCCTGCTTATTTGCATTGACAAACCCTTCATTTAAAACCAAGGAAAAAAATGATTGTTCAGAAACAGTAAACCAAATAACAGCCTTGTCAGATGACCAATTTTACCAAATGCAAAAAATGTCAATTAGCCGGCTAATAGCGGATACTTCGTATCAAAAAATGATAATAAATTGGTCAGTGAAATCGGATAGAACAACTTTTGCAGAAATGTTTTGCGATTTTTCAAATACCGACTTACGCAATAAAATCATGAATATTAAATGTCCTAGCCTTATATTGTTAGAAGCCTACTTTAGTAATTTCAAACCAGCAATCAACGAACAGTTCAAAGAATTGAAAGACGCCAATATACAATATGCCAATAAAGGTTTACACTTTATAATGAACGACGACAAAGAATGGTATTTTGTACAGCTGAATAATTTTCTAATTACCAGATAATGAACTTTGAAGAAATATATAAAACATTTTGGCAAAGAATTTTCCGATTATGTATGGGTTATGTAAATGACTACGAATTGGCTCAGGATATAGCTCAGGAAACATTTATAATTGTTTGGCAACAATTACCAAAATTCAGAGCCGAAGCCAACATTGGCACCTGGATTTTTAGAATTGCTTCTAATAATTGTTTACGGCAGATTGAAAGAGACAAGCGGTACAGAAAGGCGGATCTGCCTATCAATATAGGAGAAGAAAAACAAACTTCTCCTGAACCACATTTTCAATTACTATACAAATATATTTCCGAATTACCTGAAATAGACCGTATCATCATTTCATTAGAATTAGAGGAAATTAAACAAGCTGAAATAGCCAATATCGTTGGGCTTTCTGAAGCCAATATAAGAGTAAGAATTCACAGAATAAAAGAAAAATTGACTAAAAAATTCAAAGAAAATGGACAACAACGATATTAACCTTAAGAATATCTGGCAACAACAAAAAGTTAACCAGCCAGACTTAAAAGAGTTTAGAAATAAGTTAACGCAATTTAAAAATTCAGGTTTACGTAAATTTATTATTTCAAATATTTTACTAATTGCAACCACCGGGTTTATACTTATTATTTGGTATTACTTTCAACCGCAATTAATTACATCAAAAATTGGTATGGCATTAGTGATTTTTGCAATGGTTATCTATTTATTCTTTTACAATAAATTGTTTTCGGTTCTCAATCGTATCGACAAAACACAAGCCAATAATGGATATTTGCATAGCTTAAATCTTATAAAAGTCAAACAGAAATATATACAAACAACAATTTTGAATCTTTATTTTTTAATGCTTTCACTCGGAATTTGCTTGTATTTGTATGAATACACGTCATTAATGACATCCATTTGGGCGGTTTTTACCTATGCGTGTACATTCATATGGATAGGATTTAATTGGTTTTACATTAGACCTAAAACGATTAAAAAGCAACGGTCTAAACTCGAAGAATTAATTTGTAAACTTGAAGCATTAAATAAGCAATTGACAGAGGACTGAAAAAGACTGCCTCTATCGTCAAAAATTGAACAGGAACTGAAGGCTAAACTTTTATCCGCTAAGGTCTAAGATAAACATCCTGCTTCTTTAATGAGTTTTTACAATAAAATTCCTTGCGTAGAGAGTTTTTTCCGCAATGTTTCTCTTTTAATGGGTTTTGCAATATAATCGTCGCAACCGGCTTCGAGTATCCTCTTTTCATCACCACTCATTGCAAAAGCAGTGATAGCAATAACAGGCAGATCTTTTCTGAACGATTTGATCTTTTGGGTGGCTTCAAAGCCGTCCATAACGGGCATCTTAAGGTCCATCAGGACTAATGATATTTCAGGATGTTCCATGCAAAAATCCACCGCCTCCTGCCCATTATTAGCAGAGTAAACTATCAGATCATCTCTTTTAAAAATAGATTCCAGATAAATATGGTTGAAGTGATCGTCATCAGCAATCAAGATGACTGGTTTCTCAGGCAAATGAGTCTTGTTTATCGTTGTTCCCGAAATGATGTCGGGGGATTCCTGGAACCCGATAGGCAGGTTGAAGATAAAAGCGGAACCTTTTCCCTTCTCGGAATCCAAAGTGATTGTACCATTCAGTAATTCAACTAATCCCTGTGCAATAGATAATCCCAGACCGCTTCCTTCATGCCCCCTGGTGTGTGAAATTTCTTCCTGAATAAAACTTTCAAATATCAGGTCCTGAGCATTTTTGCTGATCCCAATTCCTGTATCTTTAACATAAAACTCTATTGATCCTGGTTTTATAATATAGCCGAAAGTTATTTCTCCCTGGTTCGTAAACTTTACAGAATTGTCCAGGAGATGTGAGAAGATCTTTGAAATCATTTCGGCATCCGAGCATAATGTCCTGATCTCACTTTGATCAGGGATCTGGAGCCGAAGCTGAAGTTTTTTAACATCACACAAAGGTTTAAATTGATTCCAGAGTGATCTGAGCATTTGATTCAAAGTAAATACTTTCGGATTAACAATTATATTCCCGGAAGTGATAAGAGCCATATCCATATAGTTACTTATTGTATTTAACAATCTGTCACTGCTCGCTTTTATAATCGAATGAAATTGGGTTCTTTCTTCATAAGTGTAATCGGACTGCAGGAGAAGGCTGCTGAAACCGAGTATACTGTTCAACGGAGTGCGTGTTTCGTGAGAAATATTATTAATAAATGCTGTTTTCAGACGATCACTTAATTCCGCCTTATGTTTTGCAGACTCAAGTTCGGCTATAACTTTCTTCCTTTCAGTAATATCCTCTTTAATTGCAAGGAAGTTTGTGATTACATTTTTCGAATTGAAAATTGGGGATAACGAAGCAGACTCCCAGAATAATTCCCCGCTTTTTTTTTTATTCAGAAACTCCCCTCTCCAGTCATTTCCAGAAAGAATCGTTTCCCAAAGCTGGATATAATTTTCTTTTGGAGTTTCTCCGGATTTCATGATCCGGATATTTTTCCCTAATAATTCATCAGGTTTATAACCTGTAACTTCACTGACTTTCGGATTCACATAAATTATTTTCCCATCGAGGTCTGTTATAATAATAGAAACCGGACTCTGCTGTACAGCTCTGGATAATTTTCTTAAATCACTTTCTTTCGAATGCCGATCAGTGATATCTTCAATCATGCAAAGGTGACATGGACTGGATTTGTTTACTGTTTCAAGAGGCACTATTTTCATATTGATCCAAACGATATTACCGTCAGGAAGAACATATCTTTTTTCCATCTGGAATCCGGAAGTCTTGCCGCTATTGAGCAACGCCATATTGTCAATATCCTTCTGGATATCTTCACTATGAGTTAAACTCATCCAGTTTGCTGACTTTATTTCTTCCATTGTTCTGCCTGCAATGGTGGCAAACATTTTATTCACTTCATAAATCTTACCTGTCAGGGAATCAGTTAAAGCTATTCCAAACGTAGCTTCATGAAAAATTGTTTTAAATAAGCTTTCACTGTTAGACATGTTTTCATTTAACTGATTGATTTCATTGATTTCCGGAACCATAAACAGATCTTAAAAAAAATTAGTATTAATCTATAAACTTAGTAATAGCCAATGTCAAATACACAGATATAACATTAAATCTGTGTTAATTGTTCTTAATGTGACCAAAGAGATTAAATTTTGGTTAAAAAAATGTATAAAAAAGGTTCTTGATATGACATCCCATACCTTTGTCTTGAATGTCAAATTATAAGTTAAATATCAATTCTGTTCTTGGTGATCTGGAGCTGGACAATGTTTCGATAAATCTATCTGACAAGGTTCCTGTAGCTTATAGTCTTTTTGAAAAGTATAAATCAACACCGGGTCTGATCATGTTAAAGGATGATCACTTTTACGGATTGCTTTCCAGAGGAAAGTTTTTTGAGGTTATGAGCCGCCAGTTTATGTATGATCTTTATTCAAAACGAAAAATTTCTCATTTTTTTGAAGAAGACAATTCACAAAACCAACTGATATTAAATTCAAATACAACTATTATAGAGGCTACCAACCAGGCTTTGAACCGCAGTGAAACGGATATTTTTGAGCCGGTGATCGTCAACTGTGGAAATAACGAATACCGTCTGCTTGATTTTTACCATCTACTTGTTGCCCAGAATAAAATTCAGCTATTGATGAATGAGTTACTGCAACAAGCTAACGATTTTAAAAAGGAAGTCCTGGCAATTACTGCACATGATCTGAGGAACCCTATTTCTGCGATTATGGGATTTTCGGACCTGATGGAAGACATTGATAATATGGACGAGGGCAGGGAACTGGCGAGCCATATTCATAAAACTGCAGCCCAGATGAACGATCTGGTAAACAGTTTTCTTATGTCAACGATCAATGATTCTCTGGAATTTGAACTTGAGTATTCAAACTTTAATATAAACGACCTTATTGTCTCAGTAATCAAAGGATGTGAGCACCAGGCAGAAAAAAAGAAGCAGCAAATAACTTTCAGTATGGTTAATACACCTGGGAAAATAACATCCGATATGATGAAGATCAAGGAAGTAGTTGAAAACTTATTATCGAATGCTATAAAATATTCAAAAGAGAACAGGCAAATTGCTGTTTCACTTCAGGAAAACAATCAGGCTGTTATTATTGGAATCAGTGACCAGGGGCCGGGATTCACTGAGGCTGATTTGAAGAAGATCTTCGGAAAATTTCAGAGATTAAGTGCCCGGCCTACCGGCAATGAATCTTCAACCGGGCTTGGCTTATATATTGTCAAAAAGATAGTCGACAAACTGAATGGTACTATTCATGTTGAAAGCGGGAAGGAAAAAGGGAGTACATTTACTGTAACATTGCCATTAACGTTTGGATGACAGTGAAATATACAATATGAGAAACAAAAAAACAGAATTTAACCAGGATGATATCAAAATCCGTCTGATAAATATCAAGGATTACGACCAGATCATGCATTTGCAGCTGAAATGTTTTCCAACAATGAAGCCCTGGACAAAGGAGCAGATCCAAAGTCAGATCAGTATTTTCCCTGAAGGACAGTTGTGCATAGAGCATAAAAAGAAGATTATAGCTTCTTCTGCATCCCTTATCGTCGATATAGAAATCTATGATAAAGAACATAAATGGTATGAGATTAGTGATCATGGCTATATAAAGAATCACAATCCGGAAGGTGATACTTTATATGGAATTGAAATAATGGTTGCTCCCGAATACCAGGGCAATGGTCTATCAAGAAAGTTATATGATGCCAGAAAAGAGTTAGTTAACCGTTATAATTTACGAAGGATTGTCCTTGGCGGAAGAATTCCGGGGTTTATAAATTACCAGGACAAGCTTAGTGTTGATGAATACATCAAGCAGGTTACCGATAAAATACTTTTCGACCCGGTCTTATCCATTCAGATCGCAAATGGCTTTGTGATTAAAAGAATCATCGAGAAATATCTTGAAATGGATGAGGATTCACTCGGTTTTGCAACGTTTCTCGAATGGACAAACCTGAGCTACAAGCCTAAGGAAATAAAACATTATTTTTCATCAAATCCTGTAAGGATATGTTCTGTTCAATACCAAATGAGAAGGATCAAGTCGTTTGAAAAGTTCGCACAGCAGGTTAAATATTTTATTGATGTTGCTTCAGAATATAAATCTGATTTTGTCTTGTTTCCTGAAATTTTCACAACCCAGTTACTGTCATTCCTTAAAAACAAAAACCCTCAAGCTGCAGCGAAGGAATTAGCTGAATTTACACCGCAGTTCATAGAACTCTTTTCAAAACTTGCCAGTGACTTTAATATTAACATTATAGCAGGATCTCATTTTATCATAGAGGATGATCATTTGTTCAATGTTGCATATCTTTTTCATAGAAATGGTGAAATCAATAAACAGTATAAGCTTCATATTACACCCAGCGAGAAAAAATACTGGGGGGTTGAGCATGGCAGTAAAATTGAAGTGTTTGAAACTGACAAATGTAAGGTTGCAATCCAGATTTGTTATGATGTTGAATTCCCTGAATTAAGCAGAATCGCTGTTGAAAAAGGTGCGAAAATTATTTTCGTTCCATTTTGTACCGATAATCGGAATGGATATTTAAGAGTCAGGTACTGTGCCCAGGCAAGATGTGTTGAGAACCAGATCTATGTGGCTATTGCGGGAAATGTTGGTAATTTGCCCGATGTAGTCAACATGGATATTCAGTATGCTCAATCTGCAATATTCACGCCTTCAGACCTCGTCTTTGCCCGTGATGGTATTGCAGCCGAAGCCACACCGAACATCGAATGTGTTGTAATTCATGATGTTGATATTGAAGCCTTGAATCGTAATAAAACTTCAACCGCCACACATAACTGGGAAGACCGTAGAACTGATCTTTATAAAATTGTCTACCAGGATTAATGTGATATCCCCGTTTTCAGATTGATCGTCAGTGTATTGTCCTTCGGAGGCAAATCAGTCCAGAGACTCATTAAATACAGGTTAAGCATTGGTCCTAAGGCACCTGCCTGGGCAATTGTTGCCTGTATGAGAGCATTTTCATCTGCCGACAGGGTTTCATCTCCGGCATAATGGGCCATCATGGCGTTTCTCATCCTTGGGGCAACGGCCATAGCAATTGGAGCCGGTGCATTGTATGGCGGGGCCATAAGTGTAAGCTTTGAAATAGTATCCATTCCTGCCTGAAGAGCATTTTTTGCATAGGTAGTAAAGGGCTGCCCGTTCAATCCTGCGTAGTTGATTGTGGTGATATGGTTGGTTGTTATTGCCAGGGATGAGTCTTTTATATATGTAATAACACGGTAAGGACAGGGATAAGTTACCGTCGAGCCCGTTTCAATATCAAACAGAAAATTGCTTCCGGTTGTCTTTTTAACAATATCATTAGCATGAAAATGCCCGGTAAACATGATCTTTAACCCTGCATTCATCAGCTGATCTGAAACTGTGGACCAGCTATCAACGACATATTCTGGAAACATAGTTGCCTCCCCACTGAAATGTTCAAGGATCCCGTGATGCATCATACCGATAACAGTTTTGCCCTTCTGATTTGCTTCAGCAAGGCGTGCAAGGGCCCAGGTCATGGTTTCGGGATTAATTATACCCGCAGTGACATCAGTTGAATCATTATTGTTGTAATATTCAGAGGCATCGATTGTGAGCAGCCATAGATTCGGAATAGGCTCAGAAACATAGCTCAATGAATTGGGATCAGAATATAATGCATCGCCATACCCGCTATTTGCATAAATTGATTTTATATCATTCGCCGTAACGGAAGGAACCCGGGTGGCATTGGCACCATCGTACTTTAATGCGTGGGGATTATTCACATCATGATTTCCAACAGTTACCCTGACTTTAATCCCTGCATTAATTAATTGTAAAATAAAACCAGCAACAGATTGGTGGCTGATAAGTTCTCCGTCCTTTGTTAAATCACCTGAAAAAAGGACCAGGTCGGGCTTTGAAGCAAGGAGTTCAGAAACGGATTCCCTGAGAATGGCATCACTCTCGGCAAGTAATTTTCTATCCATTTTAAGATATGCCTGAAAAGCAGGTCCGTCATGCACCAAAAGGGAGGGATCCATGTAATGAATGTCGGAAAGCACAGCTATTTTATAGGTGTTTTTTGTAGGTGTTGCTTGATCATCGCTGCTGCTTTTTTTACAAGCATTAATTGACAAAATGCAAAGAGCAGCAAGAAGTAGGGATAGTTTTTTCATATGAACGGGTTTAAATTTTTAGTTAGTAAAGATATGCCCCGGTCTGCTCCCGAATTTTAAAAAAGGGTTAATTAACGATTAAATAATTATCATAATTTTCAGCATCCATCAATGCAATCGATGGCATTTTCGTCGAAGGTTAAAGAATATGGAAGGAGCAGTTATTTATAACGTCCAATTGTCTCTTTCTGGCTTTACACCTGATCAGGTGGAATTGATTCCAGATGCTTGTCCATAGTCTGGATGAACTGTTTTACCTGTGAAAGAGTATTAAAATAGCTCAATGAAGGCAACTCAGGATCACTTTCACAGTTCAGGGCAATATAGCCGCGATGAATCTTAATTGTACATTCTATGCAAGGCAGGTCCTTGACAGTGGAGATCCGGGTAACAAAACTATTTCCATTTTCCTGTTTTATATCCCAGCCAAGATAATGGATAACCTGCCTTGCTATCCTTTGCAGGAATGCTTTGTTGAGGTTATATCGCTTAATGTCTGAATAAAATGTAGGCATAGGTTTTGAACTAATTATTGCAGGGAAAACTCCTGATCCGGGATGATATTTTATGGCCTGGTCAGACTTAACATAAATTTAACCTCAATTAACACGGACCTCTGAATTCAAGCTTTTTTCTGTCTATACCTTTTTTTCCGGAGAATTCTTTAACTTAGCACATTCCAAAAGGGTGTCATATGCCCACTATCACTGATGTATATCCATTGTCTCATTTCCGTGAGATCTGGATTTCCAACGCCATTGATCTTGAACTCGCTGTTATCTTTACGATATTCGGTCATCCTCCATTTTTACTTTATAAAAACCAGACCAGGCAAGTGAAAGAGCTCAAGTGTAGTGGAATGCCTCTTGGAATTTCACATGAAGCTGAATTTTCCACCGGGGAAACCGGAATTGAGCCCGGTGACAGGATTGTCCTGTATACGGATGGCATCATAGAAGCCTCCGATAAAGAAGGGATCCTTTTTGGGAAACATATATTGATCCACTGTCTGCAGGAACATTGTACCGATTCACCGGAAAAGCTATTACAGGTGATTAACGATAGTGTAATTGCCTGGTCGACTAATGGAAGTAAAAATGGACCCGAGGATGATATGACCTGTATTGTTCTGGATATTTTATAATTTCAACATTCTCGGCCGATATCAGTCTGTCTAATAATCAACCACATGATAACAATTGATCACGATCGTTGCAATTTATGCAAAGAATGTTTAAAGATCTGTCATGAATATTGCATGACCATTGAAAAGCAATTATTATCCATTGATTTCAAATATTGCAGTACATGCTGCCAGTGTATTGCCATTTGTCAGGAACAGGCACTGTCGTGGGACAAAGTTTCCTCTGATAAATTTGATAAAATCAATTATCCAGGCCCTGTCCAGATCAATGAGTTATTTAGAGAAAGAAGAACCATCAGGGATTTTTCAAACGTGAAAATTG
>Ga0316229_1000175_pt1 | contig 95646 bp, 83 predicted proteins | sample TBH18023metaG_FD_206011 | JGI IMG/M metagenome (GOLD analysis project Ga0316229, IMG submission 206011) | Freshwater microbial communities from Trout Bog Lake, Wisconsin, USA - TBH18023 | ecosystem: Environmental > Aquatic > Freshwater > Lake > Hypolimnion/Profundal zone | place: USA: Wisconsin... | reverse complement strand
CTCATGGGGTAATATCAGCTCAAGGATACTGAGCATTTGGGCTTGTGTTGCTTCCATTAAATCTGTGTTTTTGAAACAAAAATAACAGATTTAACAAACTCGCTCCACCTAATTTTTAAATTGATCCGAAATCTGGTGGGGCGGAGCAAAGGCAATTCCTGTGGCATAAATATTGGTAAACGCAGGATTCTGGTAAACCGAAGGCCAATCCTCTACGGACCAATCCTCGAAGGACTTCCCCGAATAATCGGCATCCACTTTCATAAATCCGCTTGGGGCAAAGAGTTTTGAGGTGATATCTCCCCCCGATTTATCGAAGGCCTTTAGCCCGACTCCTGAAAAAGCAGGGATAAGCATGGAAAAATTGAAAGGCTCCGTATGCATTTCCCCGTCAAGGGTTTCGTAATGAACCATCCCCTCTTCTACCTTGGTAACACCGGCCCGTTTAATCCAACGGATGCCATATTCTGCAAAAATAGATTCACTGAATACCTTGGTTGGAGTTACGTAACCACCCCGTTTTATAAATGCCCCTCCCATTCCAAAATCACCCAATTCATACTCATTGGATATCCAGGTGATTTCGGCCATGTGCAACAAACCCCGCGATTTGATCTCATAAGCCACATTAAGGGCATATTCAAATGCGGCACCCTGACAGGTGGCTGTGGGATGTCCGGTTCCAATGAGAAAACGAAGCTTTTCACCCTTTTCCATGCGGGACAGACACTTCTGAAGCGCTTCCCAGGTAGCCACAGCGTGATCACACGAGCAAACCGAATGGGTGAACTGATTGGGACCCAACCCCTCCGTGGCTTCAAAATTAAGTTTTGGTCCCGTGGCGTTGACGAGATAATCATAATCAACTCTATCCGCTTCACCCCTGCGGGATTCTCCGGTGTATTCAATGGCAATATACGGACGCTTCATCTCCTGATCTCCTTCGGGGAAAAGTGCAGTAGCTTTTGCCTGTCGGAAATCAATTTTCCATCGGTCGTAAACCGGTTTTAATTTAAACCGAACCTGATCGATCGTCATTTTTCCAACTCCCACCCAGATATTTGAAGGTATCCACTGATAATAAGCACCAGGGCTTACAACGACCACTTCATGCGCTTTACCCAGCTTTTTACGGATAAAGGCTGCTGCGGTATGTCCGGAAATACCAGCACCCAAAACAACAATTTTTGCCATATGAATTATGTATAAGAGGATTTTTTCTGAATTTTTAAAAATAAGGTTGTAATCGATGAAAAATGCTGATTTAAAACATATCAGCAAAAAATCTTCAGACAACTACCCGGTATATAAATCAGAATAGATAAGTGGCCTGAACTTGCCATTACCTTTCCAAAACTCACCCTTCACCTATTTTTAATTTCCTGACAAAGATTAGAAAAAAAATCAATAACACGCATTAATGTCACCTTATTTAACAATTATTTTTGCGCCATAACAGGTTTGCCTATTACTTAGACGAGAGTCACCCCTTTGGGTGGCGTTTTACCAATGTTATATCGGAGAAATTTCTGAATGGCGGCACCTTACTATCTGCAAAATGCACAATTTAGGAGAAGGTTCCAATTGAAAAGGCAGTTAAGACGTATACGCTGAATATCTGACAATTAATTCGATTGGTTGAAGAAATCCATATATTGCAATACATTTTTCTCTTTACGGAAGATCTTCAGATTTTCAATACTTATGATAAAGTTACGGAAGTTGACCCCTTTTAATGAATTAGTCAGTGACTGATCAGAAGCTGATCTCTGCAGATAGGCCAGCGCCGAGTTTCTCGGTCCCAACCCGCTAATAATCAATATGCCTCGTTTATCATCGAGTGATTCGACACTCACCTTAATTGCCGCTGAACCATAATTGGCCTTATTGAACAGTTCGAATGCATTAAATAGCTTAGCTTCATCGGTTTGTTTTTTCAAATAAATGAAGGAATAGCAGTATACTGCATTTTTTTCCTGAATATATGGCCCTGCGTAACCGGCCTGTGCGGCTTTGACCTGCTGTGTCGAATCCTTTGTTTCGAAAGGTTGAACCAGCACAAACTTCCCTTTATTCACCGATTCTTCCTCTTTTCGGGCTTTTGCAAGCAATTCCTGCGGATTCGGCAACAGGTCGGCCGGAATGTTGGAACTGATATACGGATTGTAGTTTTTCACAAAAAAGGGGACATAGGAAAGGTAATCCTTTTCGGCAATGATAGTGCGGTAATTGGTCGAAGAGGTCACAAAATTGATATACTCCAATCCTTTTAAAGCCTGAAATACAGGACGTTTGCGGATAATTGACCGGAAATAAATCAATCCCTCTTCCTTATCCGGAAAACTGCGGACCAGGACCACCTGTGTTTTAGAGTCCAGGTTTATCGGTTCAATATCGAAATCGGTATCGGTATAATAGTCCAGGTTATAGTTTGCAATATCATAAATTAGCCGGTTCACATCGATTTTTGCCTCTTTCGAGAAAGCAATTACGTAATAATGAAACAAGTTTCCGTCGTACGAATATTTGCCGCCAAACTCATCATCCGAATGATTCTTGCCATTTTTCAGCTCTTCATTGATGATCTCCTCTTTTATATACCCTTTTGCTAAAAGCTGCTGGTAGTCTGACAGGATATTAGTGGCTATTAACTCTTTAATATGCAGAGCTATAGGTGTCGTAGGCTTTTTAGGAAAAGCTTTAATGTATTGATCGAGGCTGTTGGAGAAGGCGATCCGTTCCTGTGTTGCTCCTTTGGCAGTCACTTCAATAAATTTAATCTTTGAAAGAATCGTGCTATCAGGATTCAATGTCAACGTTTGAGTTGCCAGTTCACCGGCCATGGAATAATTATAGGCGAGGAAAAGGCGGAGGATTTCCCCATATTTCTTTTCAATGGCTCCATTTTTCTCCTCTATTTCCGCAAAGTAATTGGGATTCAACAAATATCTGGCATACTTCGATTCGGGATATCCGGATATGATGCGCTGCTTATAATCCGAGGCATTAACCAGATCACCATTCTCCTTATATAACTGGTAAAGCTCAAAATAAGCGGGGAGCTCATATATGCTACCTTTGAATCTTCTGTTTAGCTCCAGAAGGATCTCAACCGAGCGCGGAAAATCGCTGAATTCTGTCCGGTAAATTCTCCCTGCGCCAAACATGGCACTTTTTAACTTTTCGGTTGAGATCCTCATCAGGGAATCTGTCAGGGGGATATCCTGCAGGTAGAACTCCGCTTTTTTGGGATCAGTTACTTTCTTCTTAATATCGATGGCTGCCACTTTAGCAATAGAATCTTCCTGTTGTTCCGGTTCAGACTCGAGAATACTCTGTTTATTCTTGCGACGCCAGTTGTCTTCAAGGCTTCGTTTACCCCATATTCGCTGAAAATCCGATTTTCCAATACCCACTGTCACCGGATTATAAAAATACCAAAGATTCTGGTTGGCATTGGCCACACTTATCTGTTGTCGTGACTGCTGTGATCTGAAATAATTCTGACTGGCTTTCTCCGCATTTTCAGCGGCCATTTTAAGCGCCTCCTTCTCCTGTAACTCGGTTATAATTTTATTAATAAATGAGGTGCGATCCTTTTCGGGCATCAATGCCAGTTTTTGCAAGCTGTCTTCGCGCTGGACCGTATTCAGCTCCCTGGCCAGTCGTCTCAGACCGGATGCCCGATTCATGATTTCGGGGTACCCCGGATAGTTTAAATCGATCACAGCTACTGCGCTATCATAATAACATGCTGACATCAAATAGGCGTTCTGTTCAAATAGTATTCTGGCAACATCCAGGCTTGAGATAGCCCGTTGTTTTGGATTGCCGCCACTGTAACGCACCGAATTTTTAAGATCCGCAATTGCATCCTGTTTCCGGTTCTCTTTAAGGGCAATATTGGCTTTTGCATAGTAAATCCGATCCCGGTATTCCAGGTTGATCGCATCTTTGAGCATTTTTTCCAATTGATTCCCGATCTCCTTGTTGTTTCCACCCAGAATTTCCATTCGTGATATTCTGGCATTGAAGGCCATTTGATGGTTTGGCCGCATCTTAAGCAGACGCGAATAATGTTTGGAAGCTTCTTCAGGCTGGTTGGCCAATGTAAGTAGTTGAGCCAGGATGTAATGGACACGAAGTTTAGTGGCGTGTGGGAGTTTCGATTCCAGGGCGGTTCTCAAGAAAGAAATTGCTAAATCAGGCTCGTTTTTTTTTAAATAATATTGCGCCTGGGCGAGGTTAAGTTCACTGTTTAGCCTTTGGGGAAACCCTCCGTCCCGGGTAAGAGAATTGAAGATTTCGAACGCCTGGGGAAAATCGCCTGTCTCAATATATGATTTGGCCATGCCGAGAAAGGCATCATAACGGGTAGGCTGGTCAGAAAATTTACGGATAACAAAATTGAAGTTTTCGATGGCTCTGTGATAGTCATGCTTGTAATAGCTCGCCATCCCCATCAATAAGTAACTGTCATCTACCCACTTATTATATTCACCCTTTGAAGCGAATTTTTTATACCTTTCAGAATTATTGGGTTTTCGGTGGGGACTTCTGGTGATGGAATGAAGCTTTATCAGCTTATTGCACTTGGTGATCACCAGATCCATTTCCGAGGTTGCCACCTTCCCGGCATCGGGCATCGTGCTCTTTGAAATCGGTAATGTGTGGGTATAATCGTCCTGAAGACCCTGGTCAATACGAATCAGACCATCCTTCATACTCTCCCGGGCATTAAAATAGACATTGTAATGGGCCGACAAATTGTGATAAGCACGTGAAGCCCCGGTATTCTTTTTTGTCGAACACCCTGCAAAAACTCCAATCAACAAATAAAGAAGCAGAATATTTCTTCCTGTTTGTTTCAAAAGATGGTTCATAAGGGCCTCATCCGTGAATAATTAACTTGTTTGTAGATCTACGGTAAAGATACAAAGAGAAATGATGCCACTATGATTTTTTAACCCTAACCCGTACCGTAGGCCTTAAATTTTCATTTCTGTCGTTCAACTGCTCAATAACATTAGCTGCCAGGGCTATAAATGCGTTTCCGATGACAGAATTTTCATTCCATGCAACGGGAATTCCCTCATCACCACCTTCGCGTATACTCATCACAATGGGAATCTGACCTAAAAAAGGGATATTCATTTCACTGGCAAGATTTCTGCCACCATCTTTTCCAAAGATATAATATTTATTATCAGGAAGTTCCTCAGGAGTGAACCATGACATATTTTCAACGATTCCCAAAACCGGTACTTCGATGGATTTGCTTCTGAACATTGAAACGCCTTTAATAACATCCGCGAGAGCCACATCCTGCGGCGTAGTCACGATCACACTACCGGTAACCGGAAGTGTCTGAACAACAGTCAGGTGAATATCACTCGTTCCAGGAGGAAGATCAATCAGCAAATAATCAAGATCGCCCCATAAACCCTGAATGATCAGCTGCTTCAAGGCATTGGAAGCTACCGGACCCCTCCAGATCAGCGCGTTGTCCTTATTCCCGAAAAATCCGATCGAGAGCATTTTGACCCCGAATTTCTCAATCGGAATAATCATATCACGACCTTCAATCTCCTCCATCAGGGGGCGGGCATCCTCCTCTCCGAACATCTTGGGAATTGACGGCCCGAAAATATCGGCATCAATCAGTCCGACCTTCGCACCTGTTTTAGCCATTGCCACAGCCAGGTTCGCAGCTACGGTCGATTTTCCCACTCCCCCTTTGCCTGAGGCCACCGCGATGATATTCTTCACCCCGGGCAATACCGGCGCCTGCATCCGGTGGAGCCCCTTGGGTGTAATCACAAGATCGTAATCCTTGCCAAGAGCGCTTTCAATTTCGGTGGCACATGCCTCCGAAACAGCCTGGATATTCGGATCGTTATCGTGCTGAAAAACCAGGGTAAAACTAATCCGGCTCCCGGCCGTTCTAATCTCCTGAACCATCTCCAGATCCACTACATTATCTGTTGTTCCCGGGAAATTTACTTTCCGCAGTATATCTGTAATTGTTTTTGGTATTATTGCCATTCTCTTTTAATTTTAATTTGCCTTTAATTATTTTGGCTCTGTAAGATTATTCATTTTTATTTCAAAGGATTCATTCAATGCAACCGGTATTTGGCTACTGGCTGCAAAATCATCCCCTTCTTGTCTTTTATACTTACATCTTGTCCTGAATTAACAAACTTATAACCGGTAAGTTTTGCCGGCATCCAGTTAACATCTCCCATTTTTGCCATATTCATATTCCGCGACTGAAATGACAAAGTACCCATGTTTCTAACCCAGCTCAATCATCGGATCCCAAAAGAGTGTGTCGAAACCGACAACCCGGTCGTCTTCAACAATGACACCTTCGTTTTCAAGCAATTCCTGCATTTGATCAGGAGAACGGAAATGAATTTTCCCGGTGAGCAAACCATTCCGGTTGACCACCCGGTGTGCCGGAACGTAGATTTCCTGATGATGAGACAGGTTCATCGCCCAGCCAACCATACGCGATGATCCGGCTGTCCCCAGATAACGGGCAATCGCCCCATAGCTGGTAACTCGTCCGGCCGGTATCTCTCTGACAACCGCAAAAACGCTCTGGTAAAAATCTGACACTTATTTTTTGGTTTCTGTATGATCCCTGTTTATCGAATTCCGCCCAAAACTCCGGTAATCGTCAAATTCGATCTCCACCTCAGGTTCAGTAAGGGCAATTCCATGAGGCACATATCGCAAATACTTTATGGTCTTCCCCCGGTCAAGCCATTGTTGTTCGTAATAGGTTCGTATGCTCAGAATTTCATCGGCTAATCCCGAATTGTACAAATCATTGGTATTTATCTGCACCGGGAAATCATTGACCTCTATGGTGGCCAGGGTATATTGGTAAAGGAATTCGCTGTCTGTTTTCAGATGAATAACACCTCCTGACAGGAGCATTTCGCAATACTGCTTTAAAAATCTGACCGCCGTCAGTCTCTTATTTGTTCTTTTCATTTGCGGGTCGGGGAAGGTTATCCAGATTTCCGAGACCTCACCAGCTGCGAAAAAATGGGACAACAGCTCAATATTGGTCCTTACAAAGCCACAGTTACGGAGTTCATTCAGATGAACCTCCTTGGCTCCGACCCACATTCTTGATCCCTTTATATCAATCCCGATAAAATTTTTATCCGGGAATAGCCTGGCCAGCCCCACGGTATATTCTCCTTTGCCACAGCCAAGTTCTAAAACAATCGGGTGGTCATTTTGAAAAAAATCCCGGTTCCAGTTTCCTTTAAAGGGGAATCCTTCATTAATTAACTCGCTGTATGGCAATTGAATAACATGGCCATATGAATTCAGATCTGCAAACCTGGCCAGTTTGTTTTTACTCATTCGGAATAAATCTGTTATGTAATTAAAGTGCTTTATCCAAGGCTATTCCAAAATCATGAATCCCCTTAAGAATCCCATTTGAGGTGCGCATTCCTTGTCTGACTGAAATCGTATATTTACCAATCTCAGGGAAAAACAGGGTCTGTTTGTACGGATATTTCCGGTCGTACAGATCTCCCAGACCACTTCCCAGCCATTCTCCGGTCGGCTTTGCGAGGGTCAGTTCGATCGTGTCGTTCATGGCTTTACCTGAAGGTGGTTCTATGGATACAAAAAGCCAGAGATTGCTGTAGGCATATCTCCCCTCATTGCGCACGGTGAATGAAAGATTATACACCTTCTTGGGATCAGGGATATTCATTTCGAAAATTAAAATGGTATCCTGATGCCACTCTGAGTGATGGAGCATCCGATAATCTTCAACGACCGGCTTTTTAATGCACGAGTTGGTGGTTAAAACTGTTATCAATGCCAATACTCCAAACGCAGACAGGTAATTGCCTTTCCGGTGGAAGCTTATTTCATTGACCTTCATTGTTTGTACTGGGTTTTCGTGTTAAAACAGGCTTGTGCCTTTTTTTCCGGCGATTCTTAAATTCCTGGTCAAACCGTTCAATACTCTCAACGCCTACTGAATTGTGGTAAGTATGTCCTTCCGGCTCAACAGCAACGGCATTTTCGTTGGTCAGCTGGGCAATTTTTTTGCCACTTCTGTTCAAAAGCTGAATCTCTTTGACCTTCTCTACCGATACCGCCATCATTCCGCCAGGTTGATTATTCTCCCTTACATACCAGTAGATACCCTTAAAAATATCTGCCTTGAGATAATTGTAATTGCCCTTTTCCGTTTCAAGCTGAATATTGGTCGAAGGGAAATTTTTCTGCGCATCAATATAGGCATCGAGTTCGTAGTTCAGACAACATTTTAATTTGCCGCATTGTCCTGCCAGTTTTTGGGGATTCAGGGATATCTCCTGGTAACGTGCCGAGTTGGTGGTTACCGATACGAAATTAGAGATCCACGAACTGCAGCAGAGTTCCCTCCCGCAAGGACCAATCCCGCCGATCCGGGCCGCCTCCTGCCGGGCTCCGATCTGCCGCATCTCGATGCGAATCCTGAACGTGTCGGCATATTGCTTAATTAATTGGCGAAAATCAACCCGCTCATCTGCAATATAATAGAAAATAGCTTTTGTTTTATCGCCCTGAAATTCCACATCGCCGATCTTCATGTTTAATTTCAGCTCTTCGGCAATCTTTCGGGCCTTAAGCATAGTGCCATGCTCGCTGGCTATTGCCTCTTCCCATTTTTGGAGATCAACGGGTTTTGCAATCCGGTAAATTTTCCGCATTTCACCGTCAATCATGGTCACTTTGTGCCGCTTTATTTGTTTAAGTACCAGATCACCAACCAGCGAAATCATCCCAATATCGTGACCCGGACTGGCCTCAACGGCCACCATGTCACCCGGCTTAAGTGCAAGCCCGTTGACATTGCGAAAATAATCTTTACGCGTATTTTTAAAACGGACCTCAACAATCTCATCGGTATTTGTGGTATTTTTTATATCATACAGCCAATCAAAGACATTTAACTTGGCGCAACTTCCAACCCTGTCACTGGCCGAACACCCGCGCGCTATTTTATCCGGAGTACTCATATTCCTGAATTATACATATTTAGATAAACAGATCCAAAATAAATCTGACCTGTAAGAAATTGAATCTTACAAAAATAGTGAATCTATTGCTATAATAAATGCAAAATGCAAAATGGAGGTTGCAAAATGACCGATAAGCGATCAAATTCAAACCGAAGGGGTACACATACCACCGCTCAAAGCCGGATAAGCTTCGAAACTTTTAATCCAAGGTCGGTGAAAATGAGTTTCGCATTTCCATTCATAGAGATATCGGTATAGGCACTATCAAATTCGCGAAAAAGATACATGACATTTTTCTCATTGATAAACGGGGCAAATTTTTTCGAAAACTCGAGTTCCTGGTCGTCCAGATAAATCAAATCGGGCTCATTTAAATTGTGGAGAAAATTCTCCCTGAGCAACTCCCCGCAATATTTTAAAAGGCCCATTTGCCTGACTCTTCCAATACCGGCCATCTCATCGGACCACGCCAGAATTTCCTGCAATTTGCGTCCGTAACCATTTCGCATGATCAAGGTAAACTGCAAAAAGTTGAATCTGCGTATTTCATCGTTTTGCATCAGCTCAAGCGCCAGAAAATAATTACCCCTGGAAAGCCTGGCAATGACAGCCGGATTTGTATTGGTCGAGGCGGCCATTGGCGCCAGCGCTGCCTGCAAATCCTCATCCGATATTTTTGGAATCCGGATAAACTGGCATCTTGACTGAATCGTGCTCAGGAGTCTCTCTTCGGCCTCTGAAATCAATATAAACAAGGTCTTTTCAGGTGGTTCCTCCAAAATCTTCAGGATCTTGTTGGCACAGGTAATGTTCATGGTTTCCGGAAGCCAAATGATTGAAACCTTATAATCTGCCTCATAGGATTTCTGATTTAATTTATGGATCAGATCTTTAGCCTCATCAACATAGATTGCTCCCTGCTTATTTTCATCGGCAATCAGCTGCATCCATTTTTCATACTGAGGGTAAGGATTCGCCAGAAAATAGGTCCTCCATTTGGTCACATAGTCACTGCTTGTCGGCTTTTCAATAGCAGTTGTTCTAATCACCGGAATCGTAAAATGGAGGTCTGGATGAATTAATTTAGTGTATTTTCTGCATGAGCTGCATTCACCGCAGGAATCGTTGTTTTTTTTATGAGAACAGTTTATATATTGTGCAAATGCCACAGCAAGAGCCAGTTTGCCATTTCCCTGCGGTCCCACAAGCAATTGTGCGTGCGGAATCCGGTCCTCCTCAACAGCCTGAATCAGTTTTTGCTTGGTGCTATCCTGGCCGATTACGTCTTTAAATTGCATCAGCTATGAATATGATTTATAAAAGAGGGAATCATTGATTTAACTAAAATATTACGGATCCAAAAGTAGGAAAATAGGAGGTCATAAATGAAATATGGTGGTGTAAATATTTGAACTGGTCCTAAATACCTGCCGGTCACTGGTGAGTGTCGGCCGGTGCGGAACATTTCGCCCTATGCACGGGTAATTTATACGAGTCTCTCAAGTGTTCAAGAACTCACGACATTAGCGAGCCGCCGGATGACCCCCTCTGTCATCAGCCAATTTATAATGAGGCAATCCCCTGTTTTTAATCAGGACCTCATTTGTTAATATTAGATTAATTCGAGCCAAAATTCCTTACCCCGATTATGCGCCAAAACACTTTTTTTTCTATCTTTGAAGGACAATTTACTAAATTTAGTATAGAAATGCAGACGATAGAAAATTATGACTTTTCGGGCAAAAAAGCCCTTATCCGTGTTGACTTCAATGTGCCGCTTGATGAAAATTTCGTGATTACCGATGATACACGGATGACTGCAGCACTTCCCACAATCAAACAAGTTATTGAAAATGGGGGTGCCGCAATAATCATGTCGCATCTTGGTCGTCCGAAAAAGGGTCCCGAAGATAAATTTTCCATGAGGCATCTTGTTCCTCACCTTTCGGAACTGCTTGGGGGAATTGAAGTTAAAATTGCGCCGGATTGTATTGGCGAAGCGACAAAAAAACTTGCCGATGCCTTAAAACCCGGCGAAGTGCTTGTCCTTGAAAACCTCCGCTTTCATCCGGAAGAGGAAGGCGGAGATGTTGAATTTGCCCGGTTATTGGCTGCAAACGGCAATTGCTGGATCAACGACGCTTTTGGAACCGCACACCGTGCACACGCTTCAACAGCCGTAATTGCAAAATTCTTTCCCGATGACAAGTTGTTCGGCTATTTGGTGGACAGTGAAGTGAAGAGTCTTGACAAGGTGCTCAAAGCTCCAAAACGTCCGTTCACCGCGATTATGGGTGGCTCAAAAGTATCTTCCAAAATTACAATCATCGAAAACCTGTTAAACAGCGTTGATAATCTGATTATTGGCGGGGGTATGACCTATACTTTTGTGAAGGCCCAGGGTGGAAAAATCGGCGGTTCACTGTGCGAAGATGATTACCTCACCTTAGCGCTTGAGATTTTGAAAAAGGCAGAACAAAAAGGGGTGAAAATTATCCTGGCTACCGATATTCTTGAAGCTGATGCTTTTGCCGAAACGGCTAATACCAGGATTGTTCCTGCCAATAATATCAGCGATGGCTGGTCTGGCCTCGATGTCGGTCCTGAAACGATTGCCTTGTTTAAAAAAGTGATCAACGAATCAAATACGATCCTTTGGAATGGCCCTGTCGGGGTTTTTGAAATGGAGAAATTTGCAGCCGGAACCAAAGCCATTGGAGATGCTATCGTAGAAGCCACAAGCAAAGGGGCATTCTCACTTGTGGGCGGGGGCGACTCTGTAGCAGCTGTAAATAAATTCGGCATAGCTGACAAGGTTTCCTACATTTCAACTGCCGGCGGTGCGATGCTTGAATATCTTGAAGGCCGTGTATTGCCAGGCATTGCAGCCGTATTGGAATAAAATTAATCAGGATACCTTAAATGTGTTGCATCTAAAGTGATTTTCATACAAAGAGACAGGGATTGCAAAAAGATAGAAACATAATCGAGCCGTGCTTGCAGACTTTGTCTCTTTATTATGAACCTTAATAAAATTGTTTTCCGAGTAATTCAAACCAAATATTAAAACCCGTGCACCAACTGCCGGGTTTTTTTACCTGCAAAAAATGCAATGTATAGTCGTTTCAAATGAAATATTGCTTGAGCGGATCGAGGTCCGCGATGCATCCACCATTTTTTACGCCATTGACCAGAACCGTACTCATTTAGGCAGGTGGTTACCCTTCGTTGATCAAACCAACACAATACGCGACAGTGAATCCTATATCCGGAATGTTATTTTGAACCGCGATGCGACCCTCAACGAGGTTTATACCATTTGGTACAAGGGGGAATTCTCGGGAACTATAGGGTTTCATAATACCGACAGGGTGAATGAAAAGACGGAGATCGGTTACTGGTTGGTAGCTAATATGACCGGAAAGGGTATCATTACCCGTTCGTGCCTGCAACTTGTCAGCATCGCTTTTGAGATGATGCGTATGAACCGGATCTGCATAAAATGCGCCAACGGCAATACAGCCAGCGAGAATGTTGCTTTACGTCTTGGCTTTGGTTTTGAAGGAATTGAACGCAACGGCGAACGGTTTCACGATCATTTCCTTGATTTAAAAGTGTTTAGCCTGCTCAGGGAAGAATCCGGGCTGCTGGCACATTGACAATATTCGGCTGAAAATAAAATTAAGGACTGTCGGCTTACCCAACAGTCCTTAATTTCAAGGATTACTTTTTATTACATGGCTTATAGATAGCGCCGGTAGCAAAGTCGACAATCGTTCCCGGCCAGAACAATACGATGTCACAGATCAAGGCAGCCACCCTAACATCACGGGAAGGCATGCTGGCTGCAGGCTTCACTTTTTGGCATTGGCTAACTTTTCCGCCAAAAACCGTTGCACAGGAACTTAAAACGACTGCAATCATAATCACTGCTGAAATTCTCAAAAATAGTTTTTTCATACTAAAATAGATTCGTTTTCTACTCATCTGGCTTTTCGATCTCGCCCCGTTTTTTAAGTGTTTCTGGACTCCACCTTGAATAAAGTATAATTTGTATTTCTTAAATTGATGTTCGGCGAATCACATCTGATACTTTGGTATTGGAAACCCAGTCATGAAGACCGCGCGCAGAAAACAAATACGAAAAAATGTCAAGGGGGATGAATCTCATCAGGGTTCTGACAACGATCTGCCAAAAAAAATAATTACTTTTTTCATCAATCGAAAGAACCTGTGATTTAGTTAACATTTTCCCGGGTGTCTGCCCTTTAAAATATTCAAATAGAAAATAATATGAAAAGTAGATTAGTACGGAAATCCATTTTGCGTTTTGAACGTCTGTAAAATCCCTGGAAACCATTAAAAATAAGATCAATATGACAAAATAGATAAAGGTATCCAACAAAAAATTCATGAACCGCACTGGTATTTCTGTCATATCGTTTCAATTTTAGGATGTCAATTGGATTCCGGGCTTGTTGCAAATATAGGAAAATTTAAATTATGAGTGAATCCTTGCGACCATGGAAGACATTACAATAAAATTCTATCGTGAATCAGGTTTATATTGTGGTTCCTCCACTCGTGTTGGTATATTGGAAACTGTTGTGACAATTGACATGTAATACCTGTCAATAGGGGTTCTGCTCCATTTTATAATTTAGGGCTAAAAGTTGTATTTTAAATCCTAAAAGAATAAACGCTCCCCAATAAAAGGGAGATTTGTGGATCATGATCATCACCGTTTACGAACACGATAGCGGGTGTTTTTCGAAACAGAGTCCGCCGGAGTAATTTATCAGCTCTCGCTGCCAATACAAAAAAAGCTTCACGTACAGGCGCGGAATAAAAAATACACTTTATTAATACTAAGCTATTTATATGTTATTCAACACGAAACCAACTGAATCGGCTACGACCGGCTCAGGTTCGTTCAGTAAAAGATTTAATACCTGTTTGAGCTTCCGTTAATGCAAACGGAAAAAGAATATAAATGCCACTGCACGGCCTTATGCAGAACCGTATGCTTTGATCCTTCTTAACCTAAACAGACCAACTTTTCTCCATAGAAAAGAGGATGGAATCTACTGTTTCAAAGATTAAATAATCCGGTAAATCTCCATAATCTCCTTTAAAATAGAATCGAAATCAATCTTCAGATCAATAAGCTTTCCGGTGTGGATATCAAAAACCCATCCATGAACTGTAAAGTCCCTGTCCTGATAGGCTTTTTGGACATCGGAGGTTTTAATAATATTGACACATTGCTCCTGAACATTTAACTCGACCAGCCGCTTGTATTTCAGCTCATCGTCCGTAATTAAGTCGAGTTCGGCTTTATGAAGCCGGTAAACATCCCGGATATTACGCAACCATGGATTTAGAATACCCATATCAGCCGATTGCATGGCTGCCTTAACCCCGTTGCAATAATAATGGCCACACACAACAATATGATTTACCTTCAAATGGCTCACGGCATAGTTTATCACCGACATGGCGCTTAAATCGGTATTTGGAACCATATTTGCAATATTGCGATGAACAAAGACCTCGCCCGGTTTGGTCCCCATGAGCTCCTCAGCTGTTACCCTGCTATCGGAACAACCAATATAAAGGACCTTGGGGCGTTGCCCCTGAGATAAATTCCTGAAATAATCAGCATCCTTCTGAAGCTTTTCCTCAATCCACCTTTGATTATTCGAAAAAATATACGATAAATCCATACTCCGATTTTTTTTAAGTAATTGAATAATGATCAGCCTGTAAATCCGATTGCACCGGCGATGGCATTTATGCAGCGTAGTAGCTCCAGTAAAAGATGATCGTTCTTGGCCGTTTTCCCCTGTTCATTCCCTTTACGCCATCTGGATAACAGATCCACCTGATGTTTATGCAGCGGCTCCATGGCTTCGGCCCGTAAGAGTGTTGAATAATAATGGTTCACACGTCTTTGGGAAAGGGGTATGGCTAAAATAATATCTATCATTTGGCGTGTCCGGGCGAGCTCATTGAGCATAAGCGATAAAAATTCCTGATTTTCAGGAACATCTGAGGCAAGTTGAGCATATTGTCTGAATATGGTCTCATCCGATGAGGCGAGGCTCGAATCGACATTCGTGAGAATATACCGGATAAATGGATCGGTTTTTACTGAATCCTTAAACCGGCTAAACTGATCCGGATTATGCTTCTGCATCGCCTCAAGCGTAGTACCAACACCATACCAGCTGGTAATATTAAACCGGCATTGGCTCCAGCTGAATACCCACGGTATAGCCCGAAGATCATTAAGAGTCCTGGTGCCTGTTCGCCGGGAGGGTCGACTCCCAATCTTACTCTGCTCAATGGCATCTATCGGGGTCGCCTTCTCATAAAACTGAATAAATCCCGGCTTTTCAATAAGTTGTTTATATACAGACATACTCTTGGATACCAGGTAATTAAACTCAGAAGCCAGCTCATGCTTCTGAATATGGGTATTGTCCTGAAGCATGGTTGCCGAAAGTGTACCAGCAGTCAGGAGCTCCAGGTTATAAACGGCATTGTTTTTATTCGCGTATTTCCTTTCAATAGTCTCACCCTGCTCGGTGAGACGGATGTCCCCATTGATCGTCCCCGGAGGTAAGGCCCGAAGGAACCAGTGGGTCGGCCCTGCTCCTCTGCTAATGGAACCCCCTTTCCCATGAAAGAATCGGATTTTGACCCCATGTTTAATCCCAATTTCTGCAAGTTTAGACTGTGCTTCATAGAGATACCATTGACTGGCCAATATTCCGCCATCCTTATTGCTGTCGCTGTAACCAATCATCACCTGCTGGACAGGAATCGTTAACGAATTGGTCTTCTTTTGCAATTCAAGGCTGTTCCTGGTGACCGGATGCGATAAAAAAGCATCCAGAATCTGAGGGCTGTGTATTAAATCGTCAATGGTTTCAAAAAGTGGTACTACGTGCAATCCCGAAGCCATGCCATCATCGGTGTTGATCATCAAACCTGCCTCCCTTTCAAGCAAATAGACAATCAGTAAATCGGACAGGTTACGTGTCATACTGATAATCAGTGAGCCCAAAGCCTCCTTTCCATAGTTGTTAATGTGGTCACTGATTACCCGGTAAGTATCGACAACCGCTTTCGCTTCTTCGCCAACAGTTATATTCGGATGAGTAAAAGGGCGGCATGAGTTTATCTCCCGGTTAATAAAAGAGATTCTTTCGCTTTCGCTTCCGGCTAAAAAGGCTTCTCCATCCAATTGAGCGGCCTCCATTAACTGCGCGAGGGCCAGTTCATGAAAACGGCTGTTTTGCCGGATATCAAGCTTCGCCAAATGAAATCCAAAAGTATGTACGATCCGAATAATTTCGTTAACGTCGGCAGAAGCAATTTCTGACGCTCCAAATCCCTTGAGACCATTTTGCAATATTTCCAAATCATCAATAAGGGTTGCCGGATATTTATAGTTGTTAACCACCCCTGGAACTTCCGGGGCCCCTCCCTGGTAAACAGCACCGGGAAGTTTTGCAACCAAAAAAGTCAAATATTGCTTAAACGCCTCATTGGGATAATCAATTTTAGGATGTTCAGCATATTCCATGTGGCCATTTTGCAGGCGGTTATAGCTATCCTGAAACGTACTGTCCAATTGTTTTACGTGGCAATTAAAACTGAGATTTTTTTGCAGGGCAATAAGTTCCTTTTTGATAACCTGAAAAGCCTCGAGCCTTAGCCGTAAAAGGGTATTTCTGGTAACCTGGGCAGTGACCAGCGGGTGCCCGTCGCGATCTCCACCGACCCAGTTTCCAAAAGTAATTTTCGGGAAATGTGGTGTCCCCAGAATTAAGGCCGTGTCAAAACCTGCTTCCTCCCATGCCTGAACTAACCTCCTGTCATGCAAAGTGATAACCTCAGGAAAGACTTTTGTCAGGTAGTGAATGATGTTTTCCAGCTCAGAGTCAATGTCGGGCTTTTCGGTATAAACATCCGAAATCCGCCAGATACGGTGAAGTGCGATTTTAATTCTCTTTCGGTTCTCATCCTGCTCAAACCTGCTGTACATCTGGTTTTCCCGCCTCACTACCAGCAGGTATAAATTGCGAAGATGCTCCAGCATTATCGTTGGTTTTGCTTCGGTTGGATGGGCTGTGAGCACCGGCTCAACAGTGATCAGGGAAAGCTTCGCGGCTATCTGTTCGGCGCTAAAACCCCTCTTCTTTAAAAGTTTCAGGTTATAGGACCATAGCCCATCAATCTCTGAGAGCGAATTTTGATCCTCCCTCTTCCTTCTGTTCTGAACAGCACCATTCACCTCAACGATATTTAAAAGCTGAAAACAGGTCGAAAAGAGCTGTAAATGCTTTCCGGTAAATTCCTTTTCATGAAAAGTATGGGATGAAGTAATCCATGGAATTTCGTCTGCCAATTCCATTTCGCCTGACTCAATCATCACCTCCTTTAAACAATTCAACAGGAATTCCAGATCCTGATATGCTTTCCCCAATTTATTTTTAACCTGCTCAAGTGTTTCCATTTCTCTATATTTAAGACGTTAGGGAACCTTATGTTCATTTTGGAAGGAATCCCGTTCATTCGTCATTAGAATAACGTGGTTGTTTAAAATTTGTTTTCATACCCGCCTGCCTTATAGGTGAAATAAAAGGAACTCTGGTTCGTTACCGGGATCTGTCTCTGTTTTTTTTAATCTTTTTTTTAGTCAAATTCTGAATTCAATAAATGAGTCTGACGGCTAAATGGCACCAATTAAGTATCTATGGGGGGATAAAAACGGTTAGAACCCGTTATAAATTTCATTTTATTCTAACTTAACTGCAAATAGTCCTGAATTTTTATACTTTAGAACTCTAATTGGTTTGGTATGTATCACTTTCTGGAATCTGACGCCACACGGAATGAAAAAAGACTTATCTGGGCCGTTAACCGGTCGGTTATGGAAAACATTGGCTTTGCCCTTAAAAAGAGCGGAAAAAAAAGCAGGAGTCACTGGGATCTGTTCCGTCGGCTGCTTGGGATATTCACAATTCTGTTAAAACTTACCGGATTTTATAACAAAGGATATGGTAATGCAAAAACAATTCAGATAAACGAATTAACCCTCCACTTTCCAAATCTTCCGGCTGCATTCAATGGCTTCAGAATCCTCCATTTATCTGATCTCCACATCGACAGCATTCCCGGTTTTGCGGCGTTGATAATTCAGAAAATAAGCCCGCTTAAATTTGATACCTGCTTACTGACAGGTGATTACAGACGGGATATTAATGGAAGTTTCAGCCATATTCTAAAACCTCTCCATATTTTATCAAAATACATCCAGGCGCCATCCGGCACTTTTGCCGTTCTTGGCAATCATGACACTTACCTGATGGCGCAATATGAAAAACAATCCGGGATGGAATTGCTAATTAACGAATCTGTCGAAATAGTCAGGGATGGTGAGAAAATACTAATTACCGGTACCGATGATCCATTCAACTTCTATACTGAATCGGCTTTGCTAAGTTTAGAAACCAGGGGGTACGATTTTAAAATTGCGATTGTGCACACACCTGAACTGGCAAAAGTGGCCTCGCAAAACAAATACGATCTCTACCTTTGCGGGCATACTCACGGGGGGCAGATCTGTCTGAAGGAAGGGACTCCGTTAGTCAGCCACCAGTTTGAAGGCAAACAATTCAACCACGGCCGGTGGAATATTGGCAATATGACCGGTTACACCTCAAGGGGTGTGGGAGTCAGCGGGATGCCTGTCAGATTTAACTGTCCGGCGGAAATCACACTGATAACACTGGCAAAATGAGTTTCCACAAAAAAATCTACTTTTATGAAATTCAACAACAAATTCAATAACTAAAAAGAAGTATCTACCTATTAAAATTAAAACTATGCAAATTCATGTAAATTACCTGGCCATACTGGGCGCAGCATTGGCAAACTATTTCATCGCTACCATCTGGTATGCCTTAATATTCGGAAAAATCTGGAAGAAATTGACCGGAATTACCGATATGAAGCCGGCGCCTTTGAACATTATATTGGTCTTTATTGGTTCACTTGTGCTCAGCTACGTGTTGTACCACTCGATACTCTTTGGCAATGCCTACTTTAAAATGAGCGGACTAAGCGGCGGTCTTATGGGCGGCTTTTTCGGATGGTTCGGCTACATAGTCCCTGTTACGCTAAGTACCAAGCTCTATGAAAAGAAACCCTGGGGTCTTTGGCTTCTCGATAACGCATTCTGGCTTATTTCCCTGCTGGTAATGGGCACAATTTTATCGGTATGGCAGTAAGTCACCGATCAAATTACAAAACCTCAACGAGGGATAAAACATATAGCGTTGATGAAAGCCTATTGCAAATAAACCCGGTAACACAGCCATAATGGTTGAAAAACATGGGGAATCCGGATCCACTCCATCGGGGATAAAAGCTTGAATAATTAGTACAACGATCATTATTAAACTCCTGCAATTCAACTATTGCGGGAGTTTTTGCATTCTAAATATCCATCGCTCCCAACTTACCTGCTCAAACATCTTCAAAGAACAAGAGATAAAACAGCAGAACACCCAGTATATTCGTCAAACAGAAGGTATCAGCAAAAATTATATCAGACTGATTCTTATTGATATATGATTTAATCGTCGAATTTTTGTATATTTAGGTATTTAATAATCACTAAAAACTATATTCATGAAAAAATTGACCCTCCTTTTTTTTGTGCTACTCTGGTCTTTTAGTATGCACGCACAGCTTGCCTGGCTCGCCGACCTGAAACAATCCCAATCGATGGCCAGACAACTTGACAAACTGATTTTAATTGATTTTTGGGCCGATTGGTGTGGCCCATGCAAGTTAATGGACAAGGAATTATGGCATCATACTGAGATGTACAAATTATCTTCCTCCCTGATCTGGTTAAAGGTTAATGTAGATATTGATAAAGAAACGGCGCTGGAATATAATACACAGTTAATTCCCAAGGTAGTTTTAACCACGATTACAAGTGAGACTATATGGGAATCTTCCGGTTACAGGGATGTTGAATCGTATTTGCCGGTCCTCGTTTCTATACCGGAAAATGTTAAGACGCTAAACGATCTTATTATCAAACTTCAGGATAACAAAGATGACTGCAATGCGAATTTCCGGGTTGGTCAGGAATTTCAACAGATTGGCAAGGATCTAAAGAACAAAGACTTAAAATATTCCTTCCTGGCCCTGTGTGAAAAATATTTATCAAAAGCCCGGAAGCACAACAATGATGCCGGTATGACGGAAGAAATTCAGCTGTATTCCTCGTTGAACGATGTATACTGGACTAATTATAAAAAGGCCCTGAAGAAAATCACGAAAATAAATATTGCCACTTCAGATAACCACCTTACGGAGCTCAGACATTTTATTTTGGCCATGTGCTATAAAAACACAAACGACTTCACAGAGTTTCAGAAAGAGAAACAACTGATCAGCACCAAAGAGTATCTGGTTCAGCTGGAGAATTTATAACTGATTTCCGACAACCATCAGCTCCCTTTTCCTGTTTTCTCCGGGTGATGAATAAACCGGGAAACCGAAAAATCTGCAGTAAAACACGTTAAAACAAAAAATGGGTCTCTCAATGATGAGAAACCCATTTCCTTTAATCTTGAAGCTTACCTTATTTTGCAGGAGTAGCTACTTTTTTAGCGACTGGTTTAACAGCTCCTTTTACAGCTGGCTTAGCGGCTCCTTTTGCAGCTGGTTTAGCTGGTGCTTTTACGGCTGGTTTAGCAGCAACTTTTGCAGGTGCTTTTACAGCTGGTTTAGCGGCAACTTTTGCAGGTGCTTTAACGGCTCCTTTTACAGCTGGCTTAACGGCTGGCTTAGCGGCTTCAGTTTTTGCAGGAGCTTTTACAGCAACTTTCTTAGGGGCAACCTGAGCATTAACAGAAATTAAACCCAAAACAAATACAAAACTTAATAATAGAACTAATTTTTTCATAATAGAGTGTTTTTTAATAATGTTTACGCCTCAAAAGTATATTCCCCATTATGAAGTTATCATGAAGATTTCAATATGTTTGAAAATTTATTTTTTTTCATTTAATAAACCATCTACCGGAGCTTTTAAAAACTCAATATAACTATCCAGTATCGTTTGCAATTCTTGTTTTAAGGTCTGAATCATCTTGCCTGCCCTTTTTTCTGCAAGCCACCCGGTTTCTAACGGATAAGGGTTCCCGTCAACCGGCTCAATGCGCTTTATTGCACTGCGATCCTTCCCGCCAAAGGCAGAGGAGCAATAAACATGGTCAATCGTGATTTTGTACATTCCATCTCTCATTTTGAACGTCACGACATATTCATAAGTGTATTCATAAGGACACAGTGCAAAATTAAAGATCTGAACACTTTTCCCCTTGACTACAATGATCCCGGCTTCCTTATCATCCCTTTGAATTATCTTGTCAGCCGATTTCCACACATTGGAAAGAAATGTTTTAGTGTCGGAATAAATTTGTGACTTTGACTTTGGAATGGAATCTATTTTCCCCCATTTAAAATCTGCCTGGGCAGAAGCCGTATAAATCAGAAACGATGCAACTGAAAGCAGAAGGAATTTTTTCATCTTATAACTTTTAATAATTTATTCTTAGAATGACCAGCTTATATTTTGCCCGTAATTTACCCAATCCGGGTGATGCATCTCTATAAAAACGACTTCGGTGCTAACCTTGCTAACAACTATTGCTGAACGTGTTTCTCAAAGATAGTACGAAACGCTAAAGATAAAAGCTTTTTAGCTTTTTGCTATTGATGCCGCAGGAAGGATGGATCGATTGCGATACGATCTTTTCCCACTGTTTTCCATTCCAGCTTCAAACCGTCTCCGCCACCCGCCTGAAAATATTGTATCTCAATGGGATGAAGGCCTGTCTCCAGAGCCAGGTCCAGTGATTTTTCATCCATGCCATGAAGCCCGTCGTTGAAGAGCGTTTTTCCGGAAATGATCATTTTGGAACCATCGTTTGAAGTCAGAAAAAATTGATAAACACCGGTTGCCGGAACCTGAAGGTAGCCGGAAAACGCCAACCCATAGTCGTTATTTCGTTTCTTCATAGTCAGGACAATATTTTGGGCAATTCCGGTATCCAACGGTTTTAATAGTGAAAAATCGGGTAATTGCCCCCAGATTCCTTCGTAATAGCGGTATTCTAATCCTGGTTGAGTATTCTGAACCGCTATTGCCGATAACGGTTTTTCCCTGCTCAAACCCATCTCTGACAAACCGCTGACGGCAGTTCCATTTTTAAAACAAAGGGCTTTAATCACAAATGAAGCAGTCAGGCTTACTACATTTAAACCTTCAGCTACTGGCGATTCCCTGGTTGGAACAGAACCATCGGTTGTGTATCGAATTATGCACCCGGGAATCTCTGTGGTGATTTTGAATGCCGCCTTTTCTATAAAGACAGAATATTCGGCACTAATTTCAGGACCATTATAAACGACCACTTCATCGGAGGTTTCCAAAACAATTACCGTTGCAAATTTCTCTTTTTTAACAGTTGAAATATTAATATTCACATAATTTCCCGATTTTTCCACCTGAAGCTTTTTACGGTTGTCTTGCATCAGCCAGGCTTTATCCACTCTGCTCGCAAGTCCTGGAATCCGAAGAATTCCATCTTTTGGAAAATCGAAAACATGAAGATAGATCCTGCTCTTCGCTCCCGATTTTTTGATGGTACAACGTCCCCACTCCAACTTTTTAAACGGACTTGGCGAGGTGCCGTAGATAGCTTCGCCGTTGGTTTTCATCCAGTCGCCAATCTCGTTTAACCTCTCAACCGAGGGGTCTGGAATAACTCCCAGTGAGGTTGGGCCGATATTTAGCAGATAATTCCCCCCTTTAGAGGCGATGTCGATGAGGTTGCGGACCAGAATTTCCGCACTTTTCCAGTTATGATCGTTAGCTCCATATCCCCAGGTGCCATTCATGGTCATACAGGCTTCCCAGTTTTTACCCGGATAACCAGTTGAAGGGATAAACTGCTCGGGAGTCTCCAGGTCGCCTGCGATCCCTTCGCACAGACGGTTATTGACAATCAGGTTCGGATATTTAGCCAGTACAGGGGCAAATTTTGCGGCGCGCTCCTTCGTCATTTCACATGGGGTATCCCACCAAAGGATCTCAGGATGATAAGCAGCAAGAATCTCCCCGATCTGTGGTACGGCAACCTCGTCGAGATACTTGTCGAAGCTTCCCTCCTGGGCAGCATCCCAATGTCCGGAACAGGCGGCACCACCGGGGTGATTCCAGTCCTGGGCCTGTGAGTAATAGAGCCCAAAGTGCATTCCCTGTTTTTTACAGGCCTCAGCCATCGCTTTTACAATATCTTTATTATACGGAGTCTGATCCACCACGTTAAAGGGATCAGACGATTTGAACATGGCAAAACCCTCGTGATGCTTAGCCGTCTGCACAATGTATTTCATTCCGGCCTTCTTCGCCAAACGGACAAAATCATCTGCATTAAACTGAGTTGGATTAAATCCTGAAGCCAGCGCCTTGTAATCGGCAACAGGGATTTTCATATAGCACTGTATCCACTCGGTGGTCTCCCCGATCTTGGTTTTCCGGTTATTCCATTCCCCTGCAGGGATACTGTACAAACCCCAGTGGATGAACATACCAAACCGCGCCTCCTTCCACCAGGCCATCTTATCAACCGGTTTTTCAGCGTTACATCCCAATATTTGAAAAAGAAAAATAGCTACAAGAAGCAGCCTATTAAGTTTCTTCATTGTTCCGACAGTGCTCTATTCATAATCTTAATCAAAAGTATCCCATTTTAAGACAAATTGAAACCTGTTTTATCTTTTGTCCCAAAAAAAACCTGTTAATCCGGGATTTAAAGGGCAATATTATGATTTACAATAAAAATAAATCTCATTTTTTTTTATCCGGTTTATTGCTACTATTGCAGGGCATATCAGCTATTAAAATACTAAAATCGATCTTGATCATGAATATTAAAAAAGCGGGATTATTATTTCTTTCAGCCATCATTTTCTCTATTGGCACCCTCCATGCAGATGAAGGGATGTGGATGCTTCCACTGATTCAAAAACTGAACAGTAAAAAAATGTCCGAAATTGGCTTTAAGCTTTCTGCCAAAGACATTTACAGCATTAACAGCTCCAGTTTAAAGGATGCCGTACTCCATTTTGGGGCTGGCTGCACCGCTGAAATAATTTCCAAAGACGGGCTTGTTCTGACTAATCACCATTGCGGCTATTCATCAATTCAAAAACTGAGCACCGTTGACCATGACTACCTGCAAAACGGTTACTGGGCAATGAACCGCGACGAAGAATTGCCGTCCAAGGGGTTAACTGTAACATTCCTGGATCGGTTTGAAGATGTTTCCAAAGAGGTAACCGAAGCGATCGCCGGGGTGACTGATCCCAAAGCCAGTGAGGAGGCGTTAAAAACGGTTTCCGATCAACTAGTAGCCAAAGCAGTTGGGTCAAACAAATACCTGAAAGGGAGGGTTGTCTCATATTTTGGTGACAATCAGTATTATATGATAATTACAAAAACTTATAATGATATCCGTTTTGTGGGCGCTCCCCCCTCTTCAATCGGAAAATTCGGAGCCGATACCGATAACTGGATGTGGCCCCGTCACACCGGAGATTTCAGTATGTTTCGTATTTATGCCGATAAAGAGAATAATCCGGCCGAGTATTCCAGGGACAATGTACCTTTCAAACCAAAAAAATTCCTCACCATCTCTCTTAAAGGGGTGAGTCAGAACGATCCTGCAATGATCCTCGGCTATCCGGGCAGGACCAACCGTTTTATGACCTCGTATGAAGTGAAAGAGACCAGCGAAATCACCAATGCCATCACCATTCTGGTAAGGGGGGTTCGTCAGAATATATTAATGAGCGATATGGTTTCTGATCCCAAAATCAGGTTGCAGTATTCCAGCAAGTACGCGGGATCTTCCAACTTCTGGAAAAAAGCGATCGGCATGAATGAAACCTTTGAAAAACTAAAAGTTTATGACAGAAGAGCCGCAGAAGAGAAGACTTTTACCGAATGGGTGAACGCTGATCCTGTCCGTGTTCAAAAATATGGCAAAGCGCTGGCTGATGTGAAATCGGCCATTGAGGAACGGGCTAAACTGCAGATTTTACTCAAATATTATATTGAAGCCCTGAATTCCATCGAACTGACGACTGCCGCATCACGTTTTAGTCCAAGGCCCGAAAGAGATGCCAGGGAACCCAGAGTCGCCAGAACCGGACCGGTAATTACCCCTGCCGATTTCTACAAGGATTATAATGCCTCCACCGATAAAAAAGTTGCAAAAGCCATGATCTCACTTTTCAGGGAGAAAATGGGAGCTGCGAATTTGCCCGATTTCTACAAAACCATAGATGCTGATTTTCAAGGTAATATCGACGCTTATGTCGAGGCAATGTTCGCTAAATCGCCATTTGTTTCCGAAGAAAAGCTTAAAACAGCGCTGGCCGGCGACAAAAAAGAGCTGGCCGGTGACCTCGCTTTTAAGGCGGCAAAAAGTATCTCTTCAGCGACTTTGAAATGCAACAAGGAACTTGATCAGTATCGTTCCCTGTACGCACGTGGTCAAAAACTCTATATTGCCGGAATACTGGAGATGAAAGCCGGTCAGGCTATCTACCCCGATGCCAACTCCACCATGCGCATGACCTTCGGAAAAGTATTGAGCTACTCTCCCAAAGATGGGGTGACCTTCGATTATGTAACCACCCTGGATGGTGTCATGCAGAAAGAAGATCCGAAAAACTGGGAATTTGTAGTTCCTGCCAAACTTAAGGAACTTTACAATGCCAAAGATTTCGGTCAATATGCCTTAAAAGATGGCCGTATGCCAGTCGCTTTCCTCACCAACAACGATATTACCGGGGGTAATTCAGGCTCTCCTGTGATGAATCGCAAAGGGGAACTGATCGGAACCGCCTTCGATGGCAACTGGGAATCGATGAGCAGTGATATTATCTTTGAACCTTCACTACAACGCTGTATCAATGTTGACATACGCTACACCCTGTTTATCATGGATAAATTCGGCGGGGCAGGATATTTACTCAACGAAATGGTGATCTCTAAATAAATAAGTAATCGGAAAGATATAATGTACTATTTAAAATTCTGATTTTCTCCTTTTTGACCCCTATAGATCTCCCCAAAGGGGAGACTTTTGGCCAGTAATCTGTAGGTTACTCCCCTCCATTCCCCTCCCTTGGAGGGGTTAGGGGATGTCCGGGGTTGGGGGAAGTCCATAGAGGAAATAAATAATTACGACATTATATTGTTCTTATTATTTAGAACCGGCTGTCAAAAAAAATTTCTTTTCGAACCGTTGACTACAGTTGAAGAAATACAGAGCTCATGCCAGGGGGGAGTAGATCATCACGACGTATTTTCCTTGAGAAAATCTCAGTTGGCACGCCAGGCATCGCCCTTTCCCCGGGCATCGGTGATAAAGCATCTGAAGGGTGAAAATCTTGCCCCTGAATCCCTTAGAAAAGGTGGAGAATATCCCCCTTTTCTAAGCGGCAAGAAATTATTCCCGTAATGGTCTGCCATCACGGGGAATTTTTACCCGGAGATCCTGGTTTGGATGTGAAATAATGCAACTAATCCCGATAAGCAGGATGAAGTAAAATATATTCAGCAGCAGATAACCCAAACTGAAGTTGTAATTGGGCACAATTATCCGCTGAGTTCCAGGTATTTTTTGCAGAAAAGAGGATAGCTGATAGAACTAATAAGCCGGAAATCGGGTGGTTCATTAACAACAAATCAAATAAATGCCCTGGATGAAACATATAATTTATTCCGGGGATGGTGCGAGCGGATTAACATTGAACCGGTTAGAGTGTAAATTTTCATACTGCTCAATCAGGGTTGAGAATTTTGCCGTATCTTTACGATGTATAAATCAACCCAATGAAACCATTTACAAAAATCGCATCGGTAATATTTGGAGTAATAGCGCTGCTCCATATTTTACGCCTGATTGGCCATATCGGCATAGTTGTAGGTAGTTTTCAGATCCCATTATGGGTAAGCATAGGAGGATTTGTGGCTACTGCCATTCTGTGCATTGGATTATGGAAAGAGGCAAAAAGTTTAAAATGAAATTATTCTTAACCATTGGAGCGATAAGCGGTGCTTTGGCCGTTCTGCTTGGAGCATTCGGTGCTCATTTGCTTAAACAAATGATATCCCCTGAGATGCTTGAGGTATATAAAACCGGAGTTCAATACCAGTTTTATCATACTTTTGCTTTGCTGGTGACAGGTATCCTGATGAAATATCACCCAACGCAAACCCTGAAATGGTCGGGTTACCTTTTTATTGCAGGAATCACAATTTTCTCAGGCCTTCTCTACCTGCTGGCCATCACCGGCATCAAGTCTCTTGGAATGATCGTCCCGATAGGTGGTTTGGCATTGGTTGCCGGCTGGATCTGCCTGTTGATACATATTCTGAATATCAAATCTTTATAATGGATTGTGATAGTTTCAAAATAAACAGGTCTAACTTTTCCCAAATTTCACTTCTGATTAAGGGATCCAATTACTTGATTTTGTAAATTGGAAATTAAAACATAGTTTTAGAAACAATTTTCTTGCGTTGATAACCTTAATTAGTATGAAAAATGAAAGCTGCATTTAACCGTTCCATTATTGCATTTGTATTCCTATCCATTATATTATTTGGCTGTTCGAAGAGTAGTAATCTGAATACATCGGGAAATTTACAAAACTCGCTCAATTTGAGTTCCGATGGTAAGCATGTTTATGGTTTGTTACCTATGACTCCGGACCAATTTGCCAACTTTCCCCTGTATTCCAAGGAATACTTCTCCGGCACCCTGACACAGAAGGCACTTACCTCAGTTCCTAAGGTGGTTACGCTCTGGAATCCGGCTGTACGCGATCAGGGTCAGTTAGGTTCCTGTACTGCATTTTGTGGTGTTGAATCAAATGAAATCCTTTATCATTACAAAAATGGTTCCACAACCATTCTAAGCCCTGCATTTATTTACTATTGTGAAAGGGTGCTTATTCTAAAAGAAAGCATTTCTGCCGATCAGGGAGCTTATATGGTGGACATTCCCCAGGCTTTACAAAAATATGGGGATTGCCTTGAGACCTCCTATGCATACCCGGTCAGCGATACTTCAACAGCCTATAAAACGGCACCTTCAACCGGTGCAATGACCGAAGGATTAGGATATGTGATTGGACAAAGTCAAACCAGTTATGCCATGATCAATGCGGGTGACACAGCCGCAGTAAAGAACATTCTAAGAAATAATACTCCGGTAATGATGGGTTTTAATGTATACGACATACGTTCCAATACCATTTTTGAAGGGTTAAATTCAACAAGTTATACCTATAATCCAATAACAAAGACCGGTTCACTGGTGTCCGGAGCCAAGCTGCTTGGTGGACATGCCGTCCCGATTATCGGATATGACGACACCAAGGGTGTTTTCCTCTGTCAAAATTCCTGGGGCACATCCTGGGGAAATTCAGGATTCTTCCTTTTGCCCTATGCTGTTTTTCAAAGCACCAAAATTGTTCCTTCCGGAAGTGTTTATTATGCAACATTGAATTAGCATCGAATAAAAACTTATAAAAAAGGTTGTCTCCAACATAAAATTGAGACAACCTTTTCTATTTCTGATTGTGTGATTGTCTTGCTATAAATAAGAAGGTTCGGCTTTTCAATAGGCTAACCCTCAGACAGAAATTTCGTTAGATTTTCAAATTCCTTTTCTATTATCCGATATCCATGAAGATACAGGCTCATCCGTTTTTTAAGACTAGGTTCAGTGCGGCTGATGGAGAATTCCGCAGAGGGAGCCAGGAGGAATAATCGCCCATCCTGCTCCATCCGCTCGCACAAATCGAGTGTTTGGTTGTATTCTTCATTCCGGTTAATTAAAACCTTCATAAATTCAGGATATTTCCGGAAAGCCATCTTATAAATTAACAGATTGCTAATCTTTCCTTTGCGGTAGCCGCGTGGACGAGTGAGCACGACAACCGCTTTCTCATGCATACCCAGGGCATACTCCACCGGGATAGAATCCGATACTCCACCGTCAAAGTACGACTCGCCCCCGATAGTTACTGCACGGGACAGGAGCGGGATACTTGATGATGCAACAAGCGCTTTGTTTAACCCGATTTCCAGCAGTTCCTTTTTAGAGAAAACAATAGAGTTACCAGAGCTTCGGGAGGTGGTTATCACATCAAATTCAGCAGGATTCTTAAAAAATGCCGGTTCATCGAATGGGACCAGCCGGCCTGGTAATTCCTCAAAAACAAACTTCATATTAAAATAGGATCCTGTAGCGAGTAGATGTTTCAGACCCATAAATCGTTTATCCGACGGATACTCCACATTCACTTTGAGGTTACGCCCCTTCTGTTTCGACACATAGGATGCACCAACGCAGGCGCCTGCCGATACCCCGATCACCCGGTCAAAATTCAGCTCTTTTTCAAGCAGATACTCCATTACCCCACTGGTGAAAGCTCCCCTTAGCCCCCCTCCTTCCAGCACAATACATGAATTCTTCATATTATTACCTTTTGGTCAAAGATAGTTATCTCCGGATTACTGATTAACGATGCTTAAAAACTATAAAATTGAGTCCCTTTACCTGATTCGTCACCGGCGTTAAAGAGTTATGCGCAGAAAAGCTGTGGATTAGAACCATTTTTATCCTTGAGCGTTTTAATAGTGTCAGACAACTGACAAGAATTTAAAATATACCTTTACCACATTATTCAGTTTTCCTTTATTTTTTGTATACAACTATTTATTAATACATTATGGCTGGAATCTATTTACATATCCCCTATTGTAGAACGAAATGTCATTATTGTGACTTTTATGCTACCAGTAATATGACCAGTATCCGAAAATTGGTGGAATCTGAAAAGAATGAGCTTATTTCAAGAAAACATTATATTGGCAATGAAATAGTTGAAACAATTTATTTTGGTGGTGGTACCCCCTCTGTACTGTCTGCAATCCATGTAAAGGAGCTTCTGGCGGTAATCTACACTAATTTTATTGTCGCATCTGATTGTGAGATTACACTTGAAGCCAATCCTGAGGACCTGGAAGAACCTTACTTGACCGGATTGCGCTCAGCCGGTATTAACCGGTTAAGTATTGGCATTCAAAGCTTTAATAATGAAATGTTAGCCTATCTCGGACGCGGTCACGATAATTCCAAATTAGTCAATAAAATTAAAGCGGTTAAGACGGCGGGTATCGGAAACATCTCCCTCGATTTAATCTACGGTATCCCGGGTTTAAGTCTCGGTAATTACCTGGAGTCACTGAATGTGGCGGTGCAATCAGGCATACAACATATCTCTGCCTATTCGCTGATTATTGAGAAAAACACCTTTTTCTATAAATTATACAAAACAAACAGGCTTATTGAAGCGCCGGATGATGACGTAGTGGCCCAGTTTAATGCAACTATCGATACGTTGGCAAACCACGGTTTTTCACATTATGAAGTCAGCAGTTTTGCCTTGGAAGGCTATAAGTCGAGGCATAATTCCTCCTACTGGGAGGGTAAAAAGTATCTCGGCGTGGGTCCGTCTGCCCACAGCTTTGATGGTATTTCAAGACAATGGAATCTCAGTAGCATAAGAAACTATATGCTCAATATGGAGAATGGTAAAGATTTCTTTGAAGTCGAGATTTTATCGGAAACTGACAGATACAATGAATATCTTTTGGTAGGTTTAAGAACCGCAAACGGGATATCGCGGAATTATATTTCAGAAAAGTTTAATCCCAGGATCGCCGAATATTTTACAAAAGAACTTTCAAAACTAAATAGCGAGGATTTTATTTCGGTGATTAATGACCGTGTGACATTAACCCGTAAAGGTATTTTTGTGTCTGATCTCATTATAAGAAGCCTATTTTTCAATTAGGGTAGCATGAAGAACCACAATTTGATAATATCATGGATATTCACTCTTCTTCTCTTTTGTTCGGCAACTGTTTTTGCCAATGATATTCCAACGATAACGCTGCGTAAAAACGGCCGGATAATTAAGATATTAACTGCCGATGAAATAATGCAGCTAAACAAAGGGGGTATTTCAGTCACCGTCGACAATCCGACAGATTCAAAGGTACACACTTACAAGGGTGTTTCATTACCGGCCTTGCTGGAACAGGTTTTTGGAAAGAGCTGGAAAGATTTTGAACTCGTCAAATTTATAACACACGATAACTACAAACCTGCTATTCCGACTGAAAGAATCATTGCCGCCTCCGGTGTGATTTGCACAGGAGAAACAGGCAGTCCGGGATTCCGTAAATTGCACCGCAAAAATGGGGAGACCGTCGATCCCGGACCTTTTTACCTCGTATGGGAAAATATCAATGACCCGGGTTCGAAGGAAGATCCGTGGATCAGTTGGCCGTGGCAAATAACAGGCATTGAATTAACCAGCTTCGTGCGCGAATTTCCCCGTTCGGCTCCTCCGGTCCAATCCGGCAAACCTGCGAAAAAAGGGTTCATCGCTTTCAGACAGCACTGTATTAAATGCCACTCCATCAATGGTGATGGCGGCAATGTTGGTCCGGAATTGAATTATCCGGTCAGCGTAACCCAATACTGGAAGGAGGAGTGGCTGACCCGGTTTATTGCTGATCCCCAAAGCATTCGTGCAAACAGTAAGATGATCCCATTTTACAGGGATGTGAAAGATCGTAACACAGTTATTCTGTCAATTATTGCCTATCTGAAAGCGATGACAGACAAAAAGATGACAGATTCAACTTTCAGGAAAAACCCGTGCAGCATTTAAGTTTCTGATTACCTTTTCTACTGAAAAAGTTATAGCATGGTTTATAATTCCAATGATTTGACTCACGTTGTTAGCTATTTTACAGCAAATTATTATTGGTTTAAATCAAGCTGATAGCTTTTTTCGGGGTAGCCTAAATTATTTATTGCTTTTTATTGGATCATACCCCCTTATTATGAGGAGTATGCTAATTATATTTTATTATTAATCTTATTGTAACATTATGCGTTATAAAATATCTTATTTTTAAAAAATCAATATACGATCACATTATAACATAATAAAATATCACAAATGGCAAGCAGGGACGGTGACAACAGCAGATTTATTTTAAATTCATGGTATATATTACCACTGAACAGAGGGGAACTAAACCATTCAGTCAGATTCCCTAAAGCTAATTTGAATATCAATATGGAGTTAAATTCCTATGCTCCTGAAGGTAATGAATCGGATGGGAAGATAATTGACAGTGAAAATTTTACGGCCCTGGATGCTTCTGATCATCTAATTTCTGAAGGTATTGACAAGTCGCGGATCAAGTGTGATCACCTGGCTGGAACTAAACTACCCATGTTCCGATTTGTTCGGGTAGATTAATACTTATCACCAATTATTCACCCCTCAGCAAGTTACATTCCTCTGCTTTAAGTGGATTGTAAAATCGTGAATATCTTCAATACCTCCCGATTAAGCCTTCTCAGGAAACACTTCACGCAACCTGTTTGCAGAAAAACAGAATCTTTATTGCATCAAATGAAGCATTTAGATCACTATCTGAGTTTCTAAACCAGGAATCACGGAGACATTGTTTTCTTTGAATACCGGAAATTCCCGGTTTAGAACTCGATCAATTTGGCGCTATATCCAGGATCATAAATGAATTTGGTTTGACCGCCGGACGACGTTCACCTGAAACAGGCGCCCCAAATTCTGCAGTCGGCGGGTAAAGATAGTGTGTCACCTTATCCACGGCAATGGTACGGGCATCCGGCTGTATCGGTACATTTTCAAGAACCCATATTAACTTTTTCCTGAAATGGTTTTAAATTAAAGTAGTGATTATCGATTTTTCTCCCTGGCAAACCCCGTCACATTACCGATCCAGGATATAAAATCTTCTGCATCTTCGTCGGCGCCATGCCCTGCATCCCAGTAAAGCCTGGTATTCACCTCCTTATTCCGGTTCTCAAGACTTGTGGCCAGATTGGCAATTACCGTCTGCGAAGTGTGGTTGTCAGAAGTACCCTGGCGAAGCCACCAATGGTTCGCACAACCTTCGTTATTATGGAGGATAAAGAACATGGCATTCATCATGTCAACCTTCATTTTCAGGTCACTATCAATCTCTGCCGCGGGGTCACCCGTGGTTTGACGCAAACTGAAACTGGTAAAGTGCCTGGCCGCTATTGTTTTGTTTCCAAACACACTGGGTTCACCCTGCTTCATGCTAAAATCGTCAAAGGCAGGCATACTTTTCATACGGCCAACGTGAGCCACATAGTCGGCAAAGGTGAAGGCGGCTCCTTTATCGGACCAGGAGATCCAACTGTTCTTTTCAAGGTATCCCTTACGTTTTTCATCCGTCAGCTCTTTAAGAAACTTATTGGCTGCCGGAAACAGAAAATACTGCAAAAGGTACTTGTCGTAATTATCTGAGGTGATTGTTCCAAATCCATCTTTCCCCTCAAGATTTAGTGCTGCCTGGTATTTTGCGAAGTTAGCTTTCAGCTTTTTCGAGAGCTCCTGATCTACAGGGCCCGATCTTGCCGGGGATTCCCCATACATCCATTCATAGGCGCCGTCGGCATGCTCCAGATCGGTGATCGGGCAGAAGCAGGCACAACCATAAATGTTGTCAGCTTCTTTGGCTGCACCGATTTCCTCCAGGTATGAGTCATAAAGTGGGTTGTTCCCGGAGGAACCCAGAAGCGCGGAGAGTGCCCCTCCTGCGCTGACGCCAGTTGAAAAAATCCAGTCGACATTACCCGGCATGACGCCCTTATTGTGACGTATGTAGCGTACAGCGCCCTTGAGGTCTACGATAGCCGCAGGAGCTTTACCGAAGAATGTTCCGTCGGCAGCCATATTGTCGCGGCCGCGGCAACCGGGGGAGACCACGACATATCCCGCTGCAAGAGCCAGATCTGCGTTCCTGCTCACCTTGCTATTCCCATTGGGGTCAGGACCGAATCCTCCGGCAGGCATGGGAGGCATTCCTTCGCGTGGCTTGCCCGGACCGCCAAAGCCGTTCGGACCACCCGGACCACCATTCATTTTACCACCCGGAGCTCCGCCCGGAGGAAACCGGAATCCGCTTCGGGTATTACTGGCTGACATATAGCCTCCGACACCATTGGTAAAAAGAATGGGCGCATTTGTTGCATCGACAGCTACCCCATCTACCGTCACAGGCACACTGACATTCAGACTTTGATACTCCTTATCCACAGGCTTTGCCACATAAGGGATGTGCAGGTACGAGCGGAAAGTTACTTTCTTTTCACCCGCAGATGTCTTCACTATTTTGGTTTCCAATTTAAAGCTATCCTTTGGAAACAGCAATGGATCAGTGGTCTGTCCAACTGAAGTATTCCCCGCAAGGGAACATACCACCAGAAACCCCAATGAAACAATGACTCTTTTAAACATCGTTTTCTTCCTTTTATTTAGTTTATAAAAACAATAGAATTAACGTAACAACGATTCCCGAACCGGCCAAGACTAACCCCCGGCGAAACATTCTGGATTCTATTTTATACATCCAGAATGATGAAACCGCCAGAAAAAGTAACAAGATGGCGAAGATCGTGGAAAATACATAAGTCAGATCCCTGCTCGATTTTTTGTGTAAATTATTGAATTTTTCAAGAAAGGAGGGAAGAACTCTTTCAGAATACTTCACGATTCCCGACGATTTATCATAGCTTCCATTTTGAAAATAGATAACATTCCCTGCAGTCCGGGTTATTTCCAGGTTCCGGATATGCACGATCCTTCCCAGCTCAGATACCTCAAGATCGGGGGACATTTTTTTCTCGATTTGCCTTTCGTTTTTAAGAAATCCGGTATCCCTGTAAATAAGCAGAATACCGCTGAGGCTGTAAATAATTGTTAGACCAATCAAAAAGAAGCCAATATCGCGGTGCAAAGCACGGATATAATAATTGATCGATTTTTTCGTTTTAATCTCCATCTGAATAAACCATTTTAATTAGCAATAATCTCTGTTTTTCAAGGACATAACCATCCTTTTATCTTTTTTGGGTAAAGAGCCAGTCCCTTACCCCTTCAATCGTATAGGCAATTCTCCAGGTGCAAATATGGTTGCTTCCGCCATCATCCCTCATCCCTGCCGGCACAACCGTCCCCTTTTTTAAAACGGAATAGTTTACATTATTCCCTTCCGCCACCATCTTATCAACTTCGGTTTTAAATTCAACCGGGGTATAGAGACCGCTCCATGTCGCCCTGCTGATTTTGGCTCCCGCTTTTTCGAGTGTCTCTGTAATCGCATTCATTCCCGGAAATGCCTTCAGATCTCCTTCCGAGACAATTATCCACAGATTATCTTTCGCCATCACGGGTACTTTTGCAGGATCCCATTGGCCGGCCACAAGCAGTGAGGCCGTAAACAAATCGGGGTATTTTATATTCAAGGCAATGGAGGACATACATCCCATTGATTGTCCGGTAGTGTACAACCTGTTTTTATCGATCGTATACCGGCTTTCCAAATCGGCAATCAGATTCACCACAATATCCAGGTCATTTGAGGCTTCAGACTGGTCATTCACCATGATCCCGTCATATTGCGGGGCAAGTACAAAACATTCATGTTTAGCCTGTTCGGAAGGAGTTGCCCAGATTACAGCCCCCAGACCCTGGATCAAAGTTGTTTTGGTTTCAGCGCTGGTAACCCCTGCATCATGAATAAACAGAACCATTGGGTATGTTTTCCGTCTGTCGTAATTTTTAGGGATGAATAAATTATATTTCAATAGCTTACCTGTTTGCGGGTCATTGTATTCCAGCTGCTTAAAATCATCCACCACCAGGTTGATCTGCCGGTCATTTTCGATTGGACCTGGATCAGGAGTGTATTTTTCATCCTCAACTGTAATAACCGGAGTAAGCTGTTTGATGGCAATCTTTTTTTGTGCGTTTGTAAATTTGAATCCATGATGGGAAAAAACTGCAGCTTCCTTATCCGCCACAGCTAGTTCGATTATGACATAGTTGCCATCGACCCCTTCTGACCCCTTCGCTAAAATGGGATTTGCATATACTTTTGTAATAGTCCTGCCTGTTACCGAAAAGCCGGCCCTGGAAAGAGCCGAATTGCGGATCTGTTTATCGAATTCAACTGCAACAGCTGTGACTTTTTGACCATCTCCGAACACTTCAGTGATCGCCGTAACACTTAATATATGTTCACTGTTGGAATTGAGTACGTTTCCGTAGGTTGCCAAACCACTTAGCATGGCCATTGCAACAATAAATAACCCTGCTCTGAGAGATTGTATTCTTTTCATGATCTTTGAATTCTATCCTGCAAACTTATGCTGTAGTTGTTTTCAGTCAACCTGAATTCTCAATGAAGCAGAGAAATTCAGGTGTGAGATGTGTTTAAACTGAGTTAAAATGTAACCGGGATTGTCGTTTGCACAAGACTATTTCCCGTCAAACCATTCCCTGAATTCAGAAACACGGGTTCGGCTGATGAGGATTTTTTCAGGAACAGCGACCTTTAAGTTGATTGATAAACGGTTATTAAACCAAAATGCAACATCTTTCACCGATTTTTTTGAGATGATAAATTGCCTGTTTGCCCTGAAAAAATCATTCGGATTCAGTTTTGATGTCAGTTCATCGAGGGCGAAATCGAGATTGAAGGAATTGCCATCAAACGTTTTCGCAATCACCGTACCCGTATCAATGTAAATGCAGGCAATATCGCCGGCTAATAACGGCATCATTTTATCCCCTTTTACAGAAACCAGAAAATGGGTTTTGTACGATCTCTCCTGTTTTAGTGAAACGATTAACTGACGGATATCTGACTGGAAATCATTGGCTCCGGATAGTGTTTTAAGTTTCAGAAGTGCTTTTTCTACCCCTTCAGTGGTAATTGGCTTGAGCAAATAATCGATGCTGTTCACCTTGAAGGCCTTGATGGCATATTCATCATAGGCGGTTGTGAAAATGACGGGGCAGGTGAGCTTAACAAGATCGAATATCCTGAAAGCCGATCCGTCGGCAATGTGGATATCCATAAAAACAAGGTCCGGCTGTGGATGGGTTTCAAACCATAAGACAGAAGATTTGATACTATCCAGAATAGCGATCACCTCGATGTTCCCAATCTCGTCCAATACGCTTGCCAGATGGCGCGCGGCTAATATTTCATCTTCAATTACAAGGGACTTCATCCTGCTAAGGTTTAAGTAAAGGAACAACCACCCTGAACTCCTTATTACTATTAAATATCTGAATATCATAATCCCCCAATAACCGGAAGAGTTTGGAGAGGTTGGACAGTCCGATTCCGGTTCCATCTTCCTGGGTGAGTTTTTCCTGAATTTTATTCATTACTCCCAGGGAGCCCTCATCAGTGGTTTGTATGTTGATCTGAAGCGGGTACTGATTGCTTATCTCATTGTGCTTCACTGCATTTTCGACCAAAGTTTGAACAGTTAACGGAGGAAGCCTGTAATCGAAATACTTATCCGTGATCCGGGTTTGGACGGTCAAATTGGTGTCATACCTCATTTTCAGCAAGAACAAATAGGACTGAGTAAATTCCATCTCTTCACCCAGTGGGACCAGCTGCTTCCGGTTACTCTGCAGCGTATAGCGAAGCACCATCGAAAGATGGGTGATGTATTGTCTGGCCAGATCAGGTGAATCTGTGACGAGTATTTTTAACGCCGTCAGCGAATTGAACAGGAAGTGAGGACTCACCTGATTTTTAAGCGATTCAAACTGACTCTGAAGACTCTCATTTCTCAGTTTTTCATTCTCAAGTTCGATACTCTTTTTTTGGTTATTCAGCCGAATCACAAAGATGGATGCCAGAACGATGGCCGAACAATAAAAGTTTCTAAAGAATAGTCCTTCGTCGTGCCGGTGCTGATTGATCTGAAAATTTAAGAGGTGTTTGAAAAAGATGAAAAGATGAGCCAATATAAATGCGAAAACAAAGGTAATGACCATTGAGCCCGCAATCTTGGTGATATTCAGTTTGTGGTGAGTGCTGAACGGTTTAAAGAAATGATAATTCAGCATAAATGTGAGAAAAGCGAGAATAACCGTTGACGAAAAATCGAAGGCGATGAAGGATAAGGTTATTTGCTCACCGTGGCGCCCTAAACCGACATTAAAAAGTGTATCGACGATAAGCGAAAAATGGATCGTCAGGGCTATTGCCAGCGACAAAAAGAATGAAGTCCATAGATATTTACCGGGGATTTTGGTTTCCATAAATTCAAAGGTATACAAAAATGGAAATTTCCTGCGTAAAAATTAGTCAACCAGACAAATTCGCAGTTGAAGCAGCAAAACCTGACCATGAATCAGTGAGTCTTATTTAATCTGAACTGAGGTACAAGCTTTAAAAGATTGAATACAACAGGGGATCAAACGCCTGTTCGCGTTCCACAAGAGGCTATTTATATCCGAGATATTTTCTGATCTTGAGATGCAGTTCAACCGGGTTGAACGGTTTTGAGATAAAATCGTTAATTCCGGAAAGAAAGATATTTTCGTATACCTCAGCCTCGGATGTAGCCGTCAAGGCAATTATCGGCAGGGAAGTAAATGGTTCAACCCCGTATTGGCGAATGGTTTCTGCCGCCTTGTATCCGTCCATTTCAGGCATTTGCAGATCCATCAATACAAGATCAAACTTTTTATCCCTGATTTTCTTAATAGCAATCAGCCCGTTATCAGCGATTTCAACGGTCAGGTTCCAGCTTGTCAGAAATTTGTAGGCAATTACTTTGTTTACCCTATTGTCTTCAACCAGTAAAACCTGTTCTCCATTGAATTGAGTGAAGCCATAGGTGGAATCTCTTTGAGGTAATTGGGTTGATATTGCACCATTTTCGGCAAAGTTGATGGAAAAATAAAAACGGGTTCCTTTTCCGATTTCACTCTCAACTTCTATTTTACTGCCGTATAATTCGAGAAGTTTTTGCGTTATCGCCAGGCCGAGACCGGTTCCACCGTATTTGCGGGAGGTTTCGGAACTTGCCTGGGTGAATGCCTCAAAAATGGATTTCAATGCCTCATCATTGATTCCTATCCCGGTATCAGTTACGGAAAAGTCGATCAAAACACTTTTTTCAGTTTTCGAATTCAATTTCAGATCAATGATAACCGAACCGTTTTCAATAAACTTTATCGCGTTGCTCAGCAAATTGTTCATAATTTGAGATAAACGGAGCGGATCGCCAATCACATTGTCGGGTAACCGTTCGTCGTAATTAAAAATCAATTCAAAACTATCATGTTGCCCCCTGATCGTCATCGAGGATATGATCTCTTCAATCAGGTTCCTGAGATTGAACTCAATTTGTTCCAGGCTGATTTTGTTGGCTTCAATTTTATTGAAATCCAAAATATTGTTAATTAATGCCAGCAGGTTTTCGGCTGAGAATCTGAGTGTTTTCAGGTCGTCCAACTGATCTGGCCGGGGGTTGTTCTGAATCAGCAGGTGGGAGAAACCGATCACCGCATTCATGGGTGTCCGGAGTTCATGGGTCATTACCGAAAGAAATGCACTTTTTGCTTCCATCGCCTCTTCAGCCTTGACTTTTGCGGCCTGCAACTCGAAGTTGGTTTTTTCCAGCTCATCATTTTTATGCCTGATACTGAGGTTCTGCAACTCAATTTGTTCTTTGTGCACATTTATTTCATGGATTCGTTCACTGATCGTATTTTCAAGCTTTTCGTTATTCCGTTTTAATTTGTTGGTATACCATTTTATCCCAAGCCAAAAAAGGACAATTAATGAAAGCATATAAAGCATGACCTGCCACCACCTTAGGTACCAGACCCTTTCAACCGTAAATGTCCAGGAAAGCGGTTTGCTGAACTGAAAATTGCCGTTCTGCCTGGCCCGGATCAATAAAGTGTATTTACCAAGGTCCAGGTTTGCCAGGATTATTTCATTTGATTTGCTTAATGGAGTCCAGGCTGTATCCCGACCTAGAAGAAGCATCTCGACCCTGATGTATTTGGAAGGGTACGCAGGAACACCCACATTCATAGTTACAAAGGAGCTGTTATTAATCGATGTGCCTGCAGGTTTATACTTTATGGAATACTTGTTATCTATTAATAGTTTCAGGATAATTGGTGTTGTGGATTTTACCGGAGGTAATAACGGCGATGAGACCACCAATCCGCTTACCGTACCTAACCAGATCCTGTTTTTCCAATCAAAGTGCATGCAACGGTAAGCAATTGATTTGGATAGCATCCCGGCCTTTTCGTCGAACGAAAGAAGTTCGTTATCATACAACTGGTGCAATCCGGTACTATTCCCGAACCAAACATTGTCGTACATATCTATTGCTACAGCCTTGACAGCGTCGGCTGTCATATCACCACTCTGAATGCGGGAAAAAATACCCTTTTCATATTTTATAAGTCCGAAAGAGGTTCCCATCCACAATACGGCTTTCCCGCCCGAAACCATGTCATTGACATTAATGTCAATATTCCCTTCAAAGTTTAGGGGCTTGCTCAGGTTTGTAAACCGGTCATGGGCAGCATCAAATTGGAATAGAAATGCATTGTTCGCCATTCCGCCGGCATATATAGCTCCTTTGTTATCAATTGTGGTTGATAGTGGCCGTGAGGTAATCCCATCCTTAATTCCATACTGTTTTACGGTGTAACCGGATGTAATACAGATCAACGATGGATTACCATCCTGGCAGGCCCATAAATTACCCGATTTGTCACTCATCAGGTGAAAGACTGCTCCACCGAAGGCATTAAATTTAAAGCTGTGAATCACTTCCCCACTGTCATTCTCAAACCAGATTCGGGCATTAACATCCGAATACCAGATGCCATTTGACGCAGGCAATGCTTGTAAGACAGTTGTTTTAACCTTTTTTATTATCCGGGCCGCTCCGACAAGATCAGGATCAGCCGCTAAAATCTTCACTCCATCAGTAAAACAAATCCTCCCATCAGAAAATTCGTTTAAACTTTGAATATAGGTAGATACAGACTGCTGGTAAGGCGCCCGGAAAAGATTGGGCCTCATCAGGAACAACCCGTTGTCGGAGCCTATCCATATACTTCCGTCATCCGCCAAACAGAGGTGGTTGATGCTTTTCTCCGGAAATGCAGTAAACTGTGAAAAGGTATATTCGAAACCTGTTTTTTGAATCTCAACAAGGCCGTTGGCCCACGTGCCGGCTAAAAAGTGACCTTTTGATGTGGCAATTATGTAAGAGGCTTCAATTTCTTTATTCAAAAGCCTCATTTTTCTGCAAAACCCCTGCCTGTCGAACTGAAGTTCAAATAATCCATCATGGGTCGCCACCAGCAAGGTTTCATTATCTACAGTAACCACACTATGGATATTTGATAAACGCTGTGAAAGTTGCAATTCAATGAATTTGTCATTTTTCTGATCATATCGGAACACATAGCCAGGTTCTGAAAAACTGTAGAGGTTTCCAAAACCATCCTCTGCAAAGGAAAAGGATCGCAGATAATTATTGGTTGATACTTTTAATCCCAGAGAGTAGGACTTGAAATCCCTGTTCTTTAAACAGTATATTTTATGATTATCGCTTAGCCACAAAACCCTGTTATGATCCTCATAAATTGTTTTTGGATAAGACAGCAGCGAGTCGGATTCCTTTGCCGAACCCCTTTTTATGACTGAAACATTCCACGATTGGGGATCTCCCTGAATCCGGATTACTCCAAGGTCAGTGGAAGCAATCAGTTCGCCGTTGTACCGGCAACAAATGGATTTAAAATAACTGCTGGGCAGATCATCGACTATCTGTGTGAAATTATGGCCGTCAAACCGGAAAAGTCCTTTGTCGGTGGCAACCCATATCAACCCGTTTTTGTCGGTAGTTACAGATTTGACAAGGGTATTTGAAAGCCCCTCGTCTTCGGCGTAACGGATAAATTGATAGGGCTGTCCGTTCAGCGTTAATTTACTGCTGAAAACAAATAGCAGAGTGATTAATGAAAATAGAAATGTGCTTTTGCAAAAAGCCAGGATCTTAATCCTGCTCAATTTAACCCTCTCCGCGCAATAAAAACTTGAAAATATATTGAAATTAATTTCAGACATATCGGCAAAGATTTGTTTAAAGTAATCGGGTAGATATAAGGTACCCTCTAAAGATGCTAATATCCAACTTCTGATCCCTCTGAATTTCCAAAAAAAAGTCTTCTGGTCCGGGTACTATAATTTGGTCCGCATATTTCTCCGTTATTATGAGGGGCCGGGAGGTCAAAATGGAGAAATAAATATCTAATTGCGCCTGTTTATAATTCCGCCTGATGAAGGTCGTTTTTATCGGCTAAATTTATGAAATAATATTTAATGGACAACTTATGTTTTTTAAAATCAGGGATATCTTTTTTTGATAATGAATCAGCCGACCAACTGCTGTAACCAAAGATGGATCGTGGCAGAGAGGGAGATTTACCGGGCTTTTTTAATTCCTGTTCACCAAACGTTTCTGAAGAAGCTATCGCCATAATAGAAGCGAATAGCTAAAATGAGAATAAATTTCATCACAAGTCAATCAACGCTAAATAAGGTAATAAGGATGAGGGCTGTGGGCGCCGATTTTCTACTGAGGCAGACCTATAAAATAAGGTTAAAAGAAAAGGAGCGATTTTAAGGGGGCTAAAAAGTGGAAAATTGCAATTTTAATATACTTAATTCATTGATCGGTATTCATTAGGAGTATAACCTGTTTCGGTTTTAAACATCCGGCTGAAATGCTGAGAATATTTAAACCCCAGTTCGAAAGCAATGTCATTTACAGTTTTATCGGCCATGAATATTTTGTTTTTGGCCAAATCAATAATTTTGTTCTGAATATATTCTTTGGCCGATTTCCTGTTTCCTTTTTAATCAAATCTCCAAAATAGTTGGCCGACAAATGAAGCTCATCCGCAAAATAAGCAACTGATGGCAAGCCAATATATTGAGGTTTATCTGATGAAAAATAGCCGTTCAGTAATTCTTCAAACTTTTCCAGAATCCCCTTGTTTAAAGTGTCTCGTGTAAGGAACTGCCGGTCATAAAATCGTTCGCAGTAATTCAGAAATAATTCAATGTTCGAAGCAATGAGTTTCTTGCTATGCTTGTCAATATTTTGTTGCAGTTAATATTCAATTTTTGAAAAACAATCGAGTACAATTTGTCTTTCACGCTCCGACAAATGTAGGGCTTCGTTAGCGTTGTAACTGAAAAAGTTATACTCCGCTATACTTTTTGCAAGAGGAGTCCCCCGTATCAGGTCCGGATGAAATACCAGAGCATATCCTTTCGGCTGATACACTTGTCCGTCAGTTTCAACAACCATCATCTGTCCGGGTGCTACAAGAACCAGCGTACCTTCCTGGTAATCGTAGTAATTTCGGCCATATTTTAAATCACAACCCTTAAAATCTTTCAAAAAGATGCAATACAAACCATAATTTATCCGAATACTTTTTTCATCTTCCTACGACCTTGGGTTTGCCTTTGACAAATCAATTACGCTTTCCAAAGGGTGAAGTGTTTCGTGATTATTAAGGGCATTGTAATCACTTACAGTATCAAATCTGAAAATCTTTTCCATTGCTTATAATCTTATTCTGAAACAAATTTAAACATTCCTGCACAGTTGTATTCATCCGATAAACCGAATCAGTAAAAATGGTTGAAGATACAGTAATCTGTGTACCGTTGTCTGATTGGCAGGACCTTACATTTGCATAAATAAAAGTTCTAATTATGGAAACAGTAAAATTAAACAATGGCGTTATAATGCCCATCCTCGGATTTGGAGTATTTCAGGTTACAGACCTGAAGGAATGTGAAAACAGTGTCCTCGATGCCATTGAAGCAGGATATAGGTTAATCGACACAGCGGCTTCTTATATGAATGAAGTTGCCGTTGGAAACGCCATCATAAAAAGCGGAGTAGACAGGAAAGATTTATTTATCACTACAAAGCTGTGGGTTCAGGACAACGGTTACGATAATACCAAAAAAGCTTTCGAAAAATCCTTAAACAAACTACAGCTCGATTATTTGGACCTGTATTTAATCCATCAGCCTTATGGCGATGTTCACGGTTCGTGGAGAGCTATGGAAGAGTTATACAAAGCTGGTAAAGTTAAAACCATTGGCGTCAGCAACTTTCATCCGGACCGTGTAATGGATATAATAGCTTTTAATGAAGTTATCCCCGCTGTGAACCTGATTGAAACCCATCCCTTCAATCAGCAAATTGAGGCTCAGAAATTCTTAACCGAAAATAACGTTCAGATTGAATCGTGGGGACCCTTCGCCGAAGGGCGGAACACCTTTTTCAAAATGAATTGCTGCTGTCAATTGCGGCCAAATACAATAAAAGTCTGGCTCAGGTAGTTCTCTGCTGGCTTACGCAAAGAGGTGTGGTAGTAATTCCCAAATCGGTTAAAAAGGAAAGAATCAAGGAAAACTTCAACATCTTCGACTTTGAACTAAAAGCCGAAGATATGGCCGCCATCAAAACTCTGGATACAAAAGCAAGCAGCTTCTTTGACCACCGCGACCCGGCTATCATAAAATGGAGGAGCGAACGTAAGCTGGATTTATAACTCCTTCAATCAGTCATATTGATTCTCAATTCTAAAACCCATTACTACTAAAAATGGAAGATTTGAAAGTTAAGCAAACAAATAACGGATTAAATCGCCGTGATGCACTCAAAAGCGTATTATTGTTAGCCGGTGGCACCTTAATTATGAGCGCTTCCCAAGCGTCGGCTGCCAGCTCTAATGCTGAGAAATCATCCGGTATCAATGCAAAGCCGACAAATATTGCAGGTCGCCGGAAACTTGGCAAACTTGAAGTTTCAGCCATTGGTCTTGGCGCTCAGAATATGAGCCGAACCTATCAAACGACAATTCCTTTGCGTTCCGAAATGCACAAAATCATACGTACAGCTTTTGATAACGGGGTGACATTTTTTGATGCGGCTGAGGCCTACGGCCCTTTTGAGGTAGAAAGAATATTAGGTGAAGCCATTGAGCCCTTTCGGGATAAAGTTGTTATTGCGACAAAGTTTGGTTGGAATATAAATCAGCAAACCGGACAATTCATGCCTGGATTAAACAGTAAACCGGAGCATATCAAAATAGTGGTGGAAGGGATGCTGAAACGTCTTCGCACCGACCGGATTGATTTATTGTACCAGCATCGTGTTGATCCCCAGGTACCAATCGAAGATGTGGTGGGAGCTATAAAAGAACTTATGACAGAAGGAAAGGTACTGCACTATGGCCTTTCAGAACCGGGTCTGCAAACAGTAAGACGGGCACACAATGAGCACCCGGTTACAGCCATTCAGAATGAACACTCTTTGTTGTATCATGGCTCCGATAACGACATTCTTCCTCTTTGCGAAGAATTAGGTATTGGATTCGTATGCTGGAGTCCGCTTGGTGTTGGTTTCCTCACCGGAGCTATCGATGCCAATACCCGTTTTGCCCAAGGCGATATTCGCGGTATCGAATCGAGGTTTTCGACTGAAAACTTACCAAAAAATATGGCCCTTGTAGCCTTACTGCAGAAGTGGGGCATAAAAAAGGGAGCAACACCCGGACAACTCTCCCTGGCATGGTTACTTGCACAAAAGCCCTGGATTGTCCCTGTCCCCGGCACAACGCAAATGGCACATATGCTGAAAAACATTGGTGCAAATGAGGTCAAGCTCACTGTTGAGGAATGGCAGCAATTCAACAAAGAATTGGAAGCGATCAAAATTTTAGGAGAACGATTACCCGAATTTGTGTTGCAACTTTCAAAAGTTGAAGCCCCAATAAGGCATTAAAATAATAGTCAGTCTGTCAGGAAAAAGAAAGTCTTGAAAGCTTAAAATATTGAGTCAATGCAATACCTTTGTTTGTAAAATACTCTTTAAAACGTAATAGAGATCCGATGAAAATTTTCAACTTGATTTTGTTATCACTATTGATTTTCTCAAAGGTTTGCAATGCCCAAATCAGCCAGTGGCGTGAAGCAAACCGAACCGGAGTCTCCCCGGAAACCGGCCTGCTAAAGTCCTGGCCGGCAGAAGGTCCGAAGTTAATCTGGGCTAATACCGAACTTACCAAAGGTTATTCATCTGTCTCCTTCGGGAATAACAAAATCTATACTACGGGTAAAAATGGATCTGATGAACTCCTGTATGGTTTGGATATGGATGGGAAAACGCTTTGGCAAACCGTTATAGGCCGCGCATGGACAGAATCTTTCCCGGAGAGCAGGGCCACTCCAACGGTTGAGGGCGACAAAGTATATACGACCAGCGGTTATGGCGACATTGCCTGCATCGACGGCGTTACCGGAAAGGTGATCTGGACCAGCAAAGCAAGCGAGTCGAATAAAGGGACTTACGGAATGTGGGGAATTGCCGAATCGCTGCTCATCGACGGGGATAAACTTTACTTCACCCCCGGAGGTCCCGAAACAATGACTATTGCTATCAGTAAAACAACAGGGGAACTGATCTGGAAGTCGGCATCCCTGAACGATAAGCCGGGTTATGTTTCTCCGATCCTGATTAGTTATGCCGGAAAAAAAATGGTTGTAAATGTGTCGCTGGGAAATGTCTTTGCAGTGGATGCCTCAAACGGGGAGATTCTCTGGAAGGTTCCCATTGAAAAACCGGCCGGTTTTAACTGGGATCTCATCATGTGCGTGACCCCGCTCTATGACAACGGAATGGTTTATGTAACCGGCGGATATAATGTTGGCGGGAAGATGATCAAGATTGCGGAAGACGGAAAAAGTGCAACTGTAGCCTGGACAGATCTGCTGTTGGATGTTCATCATGGCGGGGTTGTTTCGGTTGATGGTTATATCTATGGTTCAAACTGGCTGAATAATGGCGATGGCAACTGGTGCTGCATCAGCTGGAAAACCGGTGAAAAAAAGTGGGAAGTGCACTGGAATTGTAAAGGCTCAATCATTTCAGCCGAAGGGATGCTTTATATCTATGATGAAAAGAGGGGAAACGTTGGTCTGCTTAAGGCAAATCCGGAGAAATTTGAGCTGGTCAGCAGTTTCAAGATTAACCTGGGAGAGTCCGGTCCATTCTGGGCACACCCTGTAATCCATAATGGGATTTTATATATCCGGCACACCAATGCGCTGATGGCTTATGACATTAAGGCAATGTAAAAGCACCGTTTATTGCGCGTCCCGGTAATCAGAAAATGTCTTTACCAAAAGTAGCCGCAGAAATAATCTGAATAGCCAACTAATAGCCTCAACTAAATTATTGAGGCTAAAAACAAAACTTCTCATATCAGCCGGTACGATACCAGGGTCCGGAACATCAACCGTGCAGGTTTAATGGCCGGTCGGTAACATTTGCACCCTGTTTGGTAACATTTTATGCTCGTGTTGTCTGAGATTCAGTCCGATATTGACCTCTTCGATATCGGCAGGTTATCTAATCACCCCGGTGTGTTTGTTTTTCAGGTCAATCGGTTTGTTTTCAGGTACGGTTGGTTTATTCTGACGGTCGGTCGGCTTCATTTTAACCTCAAAATCGGACAAAATCAAGTCGGTTTTGGGGTCGGGAAGGTTGAAATTGGATGGCGCATGGTCATTATTGACATGGTGAGGCATCTTAGAGACCGCAGCGAGATCGCAGATCTATAGAAACAGGTGTGAAGAGATGACGTATGACTCCGGCCGGAGTCACACGTGGATTTAACTTGTCCGTTATTCTGTAAACCTGCAAATCCTCCTGATTTGTATGCCGCCACAGGGCATAAAATACCCCAACATTCCATTTGCAGCCCGGATTGTTGGGGTATTTGAAAGCTATTGAGCAACCACGGGATTAACCGGATTGCTCTTTCCGTTATTGGCATAGAGCCGTCCAAGGTCATCAACTATGCTTTGGGTGCCCGGTGTGCCAATCGAAGCCGAGATCTTCGCCATTTTGTAGGCAACCCGGGCAAATTCATAAAGCTCAGCCCCTGCAACCATCCGGGTATCGCTTACCATTTCGCTGCGACGGCTCAATCCAAGGTCGATAGCTTGAAGTTTATCAATACAGGAGTTTCCCGTAGATCGTGTTATTTGCCATGTTTCAAGGTGTCTTGATTTCATTTCACTCTGAATATGGCAGCCATGAACGATATTGATTCCCTGTTTGACCTGCACTCGAAAAATCACATACGATAACTTTAGTGCCATTCTTGTCCTTCAATACGCCAAAAATCCATGGCTCCAACTTGTCTTTATATTCTTGTTTTTCAAATACTAACGATGATATATCCAGTTTTGGTAATAGTCCGGGATCTTTCTCGTCAAACCTGGCATCACAGGTTAATAATATCGGACCACGATAGATGGACACCTTCCCTTTACATTCTTCCTGACCATACCAAAATCGTAATTTAAAATCAAGTGTGAGTTCAATACTGTCGCCTGATTTCCATTCCCTGTTAATTTCCAGGTAAGTTCCCGGCGTCGCTTTTTCTGCAATAGCCTTGCCATTAACCTTGATGTCCGTATTGATTGACCACGAGGGTATCCTCAACTTTAACATGAATGTTTCCTGCTTATCCAGGTCCAATGCTAATTTCACCAATCCGTCGGCAGGGTAGGCTGTCGACTCTTGAATCGTCAGTCTGTTATCCGATGGCAACGTTGAGGTCATTTTTCCGGGGCCATAGAAATTAACAACCGGACCCTCTGCCGACTGCATAAAAGCCCACTGTGAAATCAAGCCAAAAGGTCGGTTTGCATTTACTGCGCAACAGTTTAGATCGGGGCCTGCCAATGGGGATTGCCACCAGAGTTCCACTCCAAATATCCTTGTCCCATCCATGGGGACATTGTAAGCACAGGTTCTGCCGCTATATGGAATTGCACCTAAAGCACTGTTGAAGGTGCTCCATTCGAGTTCATCCGCCACCTGAGAATTTCCTGTCATACGAAGAAGGTCCAACGAAAAGGCGGTCCAGGCAACCGTACAGCAGGTTTCTATCGGACCCGTTTTATATGGGGTGCCAATGAAACCTTCTCCTGAAGTGATACCACCTGTGTTATGACGGTCTCCATCCGCAACGGAATGCCAGATTTTATCGACTGTATTTCGGTATTTCTCCTCTCCGGTAATCCAGTAAAGTTCACTCAGCGCCTGCCAGGTGTGAATCATCTCCCAGCGATAGGGTTTATAGCCATTGATCGATTTTCCGGCCAATGTCGGGTTCATAAATTTCCCCGGTCCGGTCTCATTCCATTCCTCATTAACAACATAGTTTGCCAGCTCCAGATATCTGGAGATACCGGTTTTCTCATATAAAAGTAGTAGTCCATGAGAAATTGCCATATTCATTTGGCCCCCCACCTTATCACAAGTCAATGACGGTTTACCTTTGCCAAAATTTTCACACAACAGATCAGCTATTTTTTTACACGCTGTCAATGCCGGTTCATACTGGTTATCTTCATAATAGAGCATAAGTCCAAGCATGCAGTGATAATGGCCCCAGGCATCGGCGTTGTCGCCAGTGAGTCGCATATTCTTAGGATAGGGTCCCAGATATCCGTCAGTTTCCTGGCATTTTATAAGTTCTACGACAAATGAATCAATCGTTTCTTTCAACTCTTTATTGTGCGTCAGCCGCCACATCAGTTGGGCTCCTGTAAGGTATTTTCCGGCAGACTCACCGGCACATCCCACAAGCCCTTTTCGAAATGGAACCCGGTCACGATCGCGGAATATCTGAAGAATAGCCGGGCTCGATTCCGGAGTAACGAGTAAATATCGCTCAATCGACCTTTTGATCCGTTTGCTTAAATAACCTTCGAACCCGAATGATGCTTGTTTTGCTGGCTGCAATGCCAGCCGGACTTTCATTTGCGGAGGAATTTGTTTGGCGTTAAAATTCCGGTTACCTGATACTTCACCAGATGCTTCAATTTTATTTGTTATGAATAAAGTAAAACTCAGTGCTATTAAGGAATAAAGTACAATCACCTTTTTCATATTTAAATTTTTTGGAGAAACGGAACACACGAACCTACTAAACAATTTAATGATAAGCAACACAAATCAGATTATTCCTGGCTACGGATAGTAAGCCGGAGCGGTTTTGCAGCAACTTTGATCCCCGATAAAGGGATGATCGGCTTTTACCCGCCCTCCGGCAGACTTATAACCAGACAGTTTCACTGACCACAGATATTCTTTCTCCGGATAAATTGCAAATTGCTGGATTCTGCGCAGGGTAACATCCGTAACAACCTCAATCGGTATCGAAATTGCAGTTCGGGATCAGGAAAACAAAGTCATCACCCGCCGCTGCGATTCATGAAACATTGGAACGCCATTCGGCTTAGCTACTATCTCTCAATTTTTAAACTTTCTTTTACTTTCAACTTTTTAATCGACGAATAATCAATTATAGCATTTTCGGAAACTTGAAAAGGTGTGTTGGCGAAGATATTCATACACTTGTATATAAGCATTTTAAGTTTGATTAAAAGGATCAAAGATAAAGCGATTCCTATATAAGTTGGTGCATTTCCAGCGCAGTATCTAGCTACTAATTTATAAATTCCTTAAAGGATAAAACCAATCTAAATAAACTTATTGAATGACATTGTGACATTGTTAGTTTTAATAATTTTTACCTTTTGATTCTAAGATTGAATAGGCCTCTTCCCACCCGGGAATTATATCTGATTCATAACCATATGTTCGACCAGTAGCTATTGAATTAAACGCTTTCATTGCTTTAAGATGTACACCGTTTCTCATAAAGGCTAACATCATATCACGATTTTCCCAGGCCGACAATGTACAATTATAACCATTGATTTTTTTGACTGCACTATGTACATTTCCTTTTGCCAATTTTGCTTCACGAAATGAAGGAATAGCTAAAGTCCAAAATCGTATAAATCCCCACAAACCTTTTGGCTTTAATCCAGTAATTGATATATGCATAAAGTTATAATTAGATTATTTTTCACAAAGAAAATAATTTTTAATAAGTTTGCACACGCCTGAGAATTGAGGATAAATATGATTGATATGATCGGTTTCCATCCATTCGAAGATTCCGTATAACCATTTAACGACTTTCAACATGCAAAATTCACGCAGAAAATTCCTAAAAAAACTTTCGGTGACTGCCGTAGCTGCTCCGCTGATCCTGCACTCATGCGGATTCCCGAATTCCAAAAAAAGCAACACAGTTACCCTGGGTCTGATTGGGATGGGAACACAAATGCGTGGACTAATGCGCAATTTTATGGGACGTCCTGAGACCAGGATTGTTGCCGTCTGCGATGTAGATACTACACGCAGGGAACATTATAAAAAAATAGTAAACGATTTTTACAAAAATGATGAGTGCAAAGCTTACGAAGATTTCCGTGAGATCATCAACCGTAAAGATATTGATGCTGTCGTGATTGCCACGCCTGATCACTGGCACGCCATTCCGATGCTTGCCGCACTCCGGGCAGGAAAAGATGTCTATTGCGAGAAACCTCTGACACATAATATCCACGAAGCCGTCGAAGTGATGAAGGCCGTGGAGGTGAATAGCAGGATCCTGCAAACGGGTTCCATGCAACGTTCGATGAATGAGTTCCGCGTCGCCTGCGAACTGGTACAAAATGGCGTTATTGGCCAGATTAGTCATGTCGAATGCAGCTTCGGGGGGCCTGGGATCCCATGCGATCTTCCTGAAGAACGATTAGAGTCTGGTTTAAATTGGGAGATGTGGTGCGGTCCAGCACCGCTGCGTCCGTACAATTCGGTCCTCAGTCCGCGCGGTGTACATAACTCTTTCCCGAACTGGAGGCTTTACAAGGAGTATGGCTCCGGCAGTGTCGGCGACTGGGGAGCACACCATCTCGATATCGCCCAGTGGGGACTTGGAATGGACAACAGCGGCCCCGTGGAGGTCATTCCTCCGGAGGATGAGAAGGCGACTTCCGGATGCAAATTTGTCTACTCAAACGGCATTACACTGGAGCACAAAAACGACGGCTTCGGCGTTCATTTCTTTGGTTCAAAAGGGGAGGTAAAGGTCAACCGGGGCCAATTTGTGCTCATCGTTGAAGGTAAAACCATTGCCGAATTTACGGATATCCAGAAAAAGGAGGGTAAAATCAAATGTGCCGACGAGGTGCAGAAAGCGGAACGGGCCTACCTGCAAAATACAAAGATTCAACTCTACAAAAGCAAAAATCATATCATCGATTTCATGGAGTGCCTAAAGAGCCGCAAGAAACCTATTACCAGTGAGATTGTGGGTGCCCATAGCGCTATCTGCTGCCACCTGATGAACCAGAGTTATTACCATCACGCCCGTTTTACTTGGGATCCTGCCAAATATGAATTCACCGGAGGTACCGGTGACCCGAAATGGCTCACCCGTGAATACCGTAGTCCCTGGATGGTGTGATCCAGCTGAGCTTCGAAAGGAACCTTGAAACACATAATATTTAAAATTCAGTCAATTGGAATTTTAAATGTGAAATGAATTGTGGCTTAATAAGCATTGTGGACTGAATCAAAACTATCGGTGTTCGTCAATAAGATAACAGGCTCCAACGCATAATTAGTTTCATTTTTAATGACCAGCAGATTTCATTTTCACCCCGGTTGGTTTCATTTTGCGTTCAAGTGGTTTAATAATTTGTTTAGTGTTCTACGGGCCGATATCAGCCGGTTTCATTTTTACCCCGGTGTGTTTGTTTTTTACCACGTTAGTTCTGTTTCCAGGTATGATCGGTTTGATTTTAGGTATGGTTAGTTTGATTTTACAATCAGTGAGCTTCATTTGAACCTCAACATTGTGCAAAATCAGGCCAGTTTTAAGGTCGGACCGGCTAATTTTGGAGATGGATAGTCATTAATGACATCGCATCGGAAACAACTACAGCGAGGTCGCAGATCTATAGAAACAGATGTTAAGAGATTATGTATGATTCCAGCCGGAGTCATACGTTGATTTCCACCGTCCGTTTTTCTATAAAACTACAAATCCTCCGGATTTGCAGAGCTTACCAATAATTTTCTGATTCTTAAAGGAGCTATAAATCAAATCTGAAAACGACCTCAGCGAGGTCGCAGGTCTATAGATACAGATGTTAAGAGATAACGTGTGACTCCGACCGGAGTCATAGGTGGATTTCCTCTGTCCGGTTTTCTATAAACATGCAAATCCTTCGGATTGGTCCTGCGCCGGCGCATAAAATTACCCCAACATTCCAAATGCAGCCCGGATTGTTGGGGTAATTTAACAAGTTATTGAACAACAGCAGGAGGGACAGGATTACTCTTTCCGTTATTGGCATAGAGCCGGCCAAGGTCATCAACAATGCTTTGGGTTCCGGGAGTGCCTAATGATGCAGATATTTTTGCCATTTTATAAGCTACACGGGCGAAGGTATAAAGTTCGGCGCCTGCCACCATCCGTGTATCGCTCACCATTTCGCTGAGTCGGCTCAGCTCACGGTCTACAGTTTGAAGTTTATCGTATACATTAATATCCTTTTGTGCCTCGTCGAGCAACACGGCATTGGGGCAAAGGGAAGTTTCGCGCGATGCATAATCAACAGCTTTGCTGGCAAACGGATAACGTCCGTCGTCGAGCATCGCGGTTGTCTTTTTATCGCCGGGAGAGAGTTTCATCAAAAACGGTAATTTCTGGTGAATCATGTTAATTGCCTGAAGAACCGTCTGAAGGTCTTCATCGGAAATTTGGGTACTGACCAGATTTGACATATTCAAATTTTATTGAATTCAAATGCGAAAGCTAATATTTAGGATAAGGCTGCATTATCCTCAGAAACATGGAGGCGGTTAGGCCGGGAAGAGTTCTTTTAACAAACTGGAGATTGTCAGGATGAACAATATTTAGTGACATATTCCCGAGTGTTTTTCTGCCAATAAGTTACGGAATTTAATTGACTTATATTGGATTAAAATGCACGAAGTGAATAATTTATTTTTTGGTATAAACTCTTCCATTTCATTTGAATTAAGATTAGATTTGAACTTTAAAATTACCTATGTTAAGAAGGTGACCTTCAAATATGCAATTGACCCCTTACCACGCAAAGTATTTTTCATACGACCTTTTGAAACGTAGGTCAGCTAATGATATTGGCAAGCTAACTGCTTCACTACAGGATGCCCAGGTTGATTTGAATCCACATCAGATTGATGCTGCGCTTTTTGCTTTTAAATCTCCACTTTCAAAGGGAGCTTTGTTGGCTGATGAAGTAGGTTTGGGGAAAACAATTGAGGCTGGAATAATTCTTTCTCAGCAATGGGCTGAAAGAAAACGAAGGCTATTGATTATTTGCCCTTCCAACTTACGCAAACAATGGAGCCAGGAACTTGCAGACAAATTTTTTCTCCCTTCATTAATTCTGGAAAACAAGTCATTTAATGAGGAGCTCAAAAAAGGACATTTTAATCCTTTTGATACAAATAAAAACATCATAATTTGTTCTTTCCAGTTTGCGAGGAACAAAGAACTATATGTAAAACGTACTGAATGGGAGTTGGTTATCATTGATGAAGCACACCGCTTGCGAAATGTCTATAAATCTTCAAACCGTATTGGCAGTTCAATAAAGAACGCAATCCATGAACGAAAAAAGGTATTGCTGACTGCCACTCCGTTACAAAATTCAATTCTCGAATTATATGGTCTGGTGAGCATTATTGATGATTATATTTTTGGAGATTTAAAGAGTTTTAAGAGCCAATTTTCCCGACTCATTGATGAGGAAAACTATGAAGAACTCCGCAGACGGTTAATCCCCATTTGTCAGCGCACACTTCGCCGACAAGTTTTGGGTTATATTGAATACACCGAACGCAGGGCATTAGTTGAAGATTTCTATCCAACCGAAGATGAACAAAATCTTTACAATGGAGTAAGCGAATATCTTCAGCGTGATAAATTATATGCTTTGCCTCGTTCGCAACGCCAGTTGATGACACTGATCCTGAGAAAGCTTTTGGCTTCATCATCTTATGCAATTCATGGCACTCTTTCATCATTGGTTGCCCGGTTGGAAGGACTTATTACAGACAATAACCTCGAAAATGTAGTGGCCGAAGATTTTGAAGAATTTGAGGAGATAAAAGAGGAATGGCCGGATGAGGACGAAGCTGATCTAATTGTGGAAGAAGTTGAAAAATTGTCGGAATCGGAAATTGATGAAATAAAATCGGAAATTGAATATTTGATTGAGTTCCGTGATTTGGCGTTCAATATCAAGAAAAACACAAAGGCTGACAAACTTTTTACAGCCCTTGAAAGAGGCTTTGAGACATTGAGTGAGATAGGAGCTAATAGAAAGGCTTTGATATTCACTGAATCCAGACGAACACAGGAATTTATATACAACCTGCTGAACGCCAGAGGAAGTGGCTATGAAGGTGAAGTTATTTTATTTAATGGAACAAATAATGATGCCCAGTCACAGAAAATCTATAAAGATTGGTTGATAAAACACAAAGGTACTGACCGGATTTCCGGCTCGCCTACTGCCGACAAACGAGCTGCAATAGTTGATAATTTTCGGGATGAAGCAACAGTAATGATTGCCACAGAAGCTGCTGCCGAAGGTATTAATCTGCAATTCTGTTCATTGGTTGTAAACTACGATTTACCTTGGAATCCGCAGCGAATAGAACAACGTATTGGCCGATGCCATCGGTACGGTCAAAAACATGACGTAGTTGTGGTTAATTTTTTGAACAAAGCCAATGCTGCCGATCAAAGGGTTTACCAGTTATTACGCGACAAATTCAAATTATTTGATGGGGTTTTTGGAGCCAGCGATGAAGTATTGGGAGCCATCGGTAGCGGTGTTGATTTTGAAAAACGGATCGCTAAAATTCTTTTGGAATGTCGCGATAATGAAACGATTCAACAACGATTTGACGAACTGGATGAAGAATTACGTTCTGAAAAAATAGACAGATACCGGGAAACGCGAAATAAATTACTGGAGAACATTGATCAGGAAGTAATCCGGAAACTAAAGGTGAGTTTTGAGGAAACAAAGGGATATCTCAATCTTTTTGAACAACATCTCTGGAAGGTTACCCAATATTATTTAAAAGATTACGCATTATTCAGCGACGAAGACTATTCTTTCAAACTTAATAAAAATCCCTTCGAGACTGAAAAAATTCACCCTGGTCCCTACATCATATTAAAACCTAAACCAGGTCAACGAAAATCTGATATTGCGGTTCCTGATGACACTAATATTTATCGAATTGGTCATCCATTAGCAAAGAAAATACTTGATGTTTGCAGAGAGGCAAATACGCCTGTTAAGCAGTTAATATTTGATTATACGAACACCCCGACACAAATAACTGTATTGAAAAATCTGGTGGGCAAATCGGGCTGGTTGAAGATTACCTATTTTACGATCTCCTCATTTGAGGAAGAGGATTACATCATATTTGCCAATCAAACGGATGACGGGGAAATAATTGATACCGAGACATCCCAACAGTTCTTTTCATTACCGGCTGATGTTTCGGACCATGCGCTTTATCTTACAGATGAGCAAAAATCAAGGTTTGAAGAGATAAGTTTGCAGGAACGTGGAATAATTTTAAATGAAAATATTAACCGGAATCGTGATTTCTTTGATACCGAAATGGATAAGCTCGATCAATGGGCCGATGATATGAAAATCAGTTTGTCGCGTGAAATAGATGATCTGGATGCAGAAATAAAACTCCGGAAATCGGAAGCAAAAAAAATGATGAATCTGGAGCTGAAGGTAAAAGCGCAGCGACACATTAAAGAACTCGAAAAGAAACGTAGCGAAAAACGTATGTCGCTTTATGAAGCTCAGGATTTGATTGATCAGAAAAAGGAAGATTTATTGACCGACATCGAAAAACGGCTGAAGCAAAAAACACATATTAAAGAATTATTTACTATTAAATGGAAAATATTATAATTAACCTTTGGGGTTAATAAATATATAAATATCTTTGCATGATATTATCATATAAACCTAAAAAACTAGGTAAAAACGTTGCTGATTTGTCTGCCATCAAAAAAAACTATGGCACAATGGCTAAAGAAGTAAATACCAGAATTAATGAACTTACACATGCCACTTCTCTCGAAGATATGCGTTTTCTTCCTAAGGCAAATTGCCATGAACTATCTCAAAACCTTGAGGGTCATTTGGCGGTAGATGTCTCGACCAACCACCGAATAATTTTTAAACCGGCAAACGACCCTATTCCTTTGAAAGCAGATGGAGGCTTAGACTGGACAAAAGTCACCGAAGTTACTATTATTGAAATTGCATACGATTACCACAAAAAATAATTCAAAACCATGAAGTACAAAACAATACAAGATATTAATGACGCCAAAGAAGTTATATCCTGTCCTGGCGATACTTTGTTGGAAACCATTAAAGCTAAAGGTCTTTCACAATCAGATTTAGCATTAAGAATGGGCAGGCCCTTGAAAACCATAAACGAAATTATTATGGGAAAGGCGGCCATTACACCTGAAACAGCAATTCAGCTTGAAAGGGTTATTGGTCCTTCTGCTTCCTTTTGGTTAAGTTATGAAAAACAATACAGGCTTGATTTAGCAGAAATTGCAGAGGCAGAAAAGTTAATGAATGAAGCTGGATGGCTCCTGAATTTCCCGTTGTTGCCTATGAAAAAATTGCAATGGATTGATTTTGAAAATTCAGTACTATCAAAGATGGAAGCAATTCTTTCATTTTTGTCTATTTCAGGAACAGAAGGGTTTGAACCTGTATATCAACCAAAGTTTCAATATGCTGATTTTAGAACAGATTCACGCGGTTTGGCTAATAAATTTGCCATTGCTTCATGGTTACGGAAAGGTGAATTGCAGGCTTCGGAATTAACCGTTGTACCATATTCTGCTTCAGCTTTTAAAGAAAACCTGAAGAAAATTAAATCACTTTCGGTTAATCAACCCGATGACTTTTTTGCACAGCTTACCATGCTTTGTAATGAAGCCGGAGTAAAAGTAGTGCATACGCCTTGCTTGCCCGGCGCAACGCTGCATGGCTCTACCCATTGGGAAAAAGATACTCCGGTCATTCAATTGTCAAACAGATACAAGCGAAATGACATTTTTTGGTTTACCTTTTTTCACGAAGCTGGTCACATTTTAAAACATGGCAAAAAAGACACTTTTATTGAAGGACTTCAACACAATCCGGAATCGATGAAAAAAGAGAAGGAAGCCGACGAAGTGGCCATTGAATATACCTTAACCCATGAGCAGGAAGCTGAAATCAGAAGCTATTTCCCATTGTCAAAACCATCCGATCTCAATCGTCTGGCTGAAAAATACAATACGCATCCTGCATGTATCATGGGGCGCATTGCCAGAAATGATGTAAAATTAAATCAAAAAGGATGGACCTTGGGTTTTTTTAAAAAAATAGAATTGGGGATTTAATGACCACCACTTTAAAAACATGGTTTTAGAACTTCTTGAGAAGTATGGTTCTGCTTCTAAACAAGATATTGATACGCTAATTTTAGACATTCTTCCTGCTGTTTTAGATAAACAACAAAAGGAGAATAAGATCAGAAATTTACTTTACGCTATGTCAAAAAAAGACAAAACAGTTATAAATCAGGGTACTAACAGAAATCCGAAGTGGGTAAAGAATATCTAATTTGCATCGCATTTTAGTTATTCTTAGATAAACTTTTAGATAAACTCAGATAATGACCAACAATAAACACCAAAAACTTGAACTCACCTGGATTGGCAAAGGCGAAGAGCCAAAACTCGAACCCCGAATCCTGATCGAGCAACCCGAATACAGCTGCGGCAACCCCAACACCGAAAACATGTTGATACACGGCGACAACCTCCTTGCCCTTAAAGCGCTCGAACAGGATTACGCCGGAAAAGTAAAGTGCATTTATATCGACCCGCCTTACAATACAGGGAACGCCTTTGAACATTATGATGACGGTGTGGAACACAGCATGTGGTTGAACCTGATGAAACCACGTTTGGTTCTGTTGCGGAATCTTCTTTCAAATAATGGTTCAATCTGGATTTCGATTGACGATGACGAATGCCATTACCTGAAAGTGCTTTGTGATGAAGTATTTGGCCGTTCATGTTTTGTTGCAAATATCATTTGGCAAAAAAGATATTCACCGGATGCGCGCGTATCCATTAGTGATGCTCATGAACACTTATTATGCTACGCTATTATTCCGTCGAGATTTAAAGATACTCGAAACCTAATTACTCTTGGAGAGCAACAAACTGGCCAGTTTAAAAATCCAGATCATGATCCACGAGGTCCTTGGAAAGCAAGCGATTTTACAGCTGCTGGATACAGACCAAATCAGATGTACCAAATCACGCTCCCATCAGGGCGAACAGTCTCACCATCTGCTGGTCGTTGTTGGCGAGTTACGAAAGAAGGTTTTGAGAAGTTTACTGCAGAGCAAAGAATGTATTATGGTCCAAGTGGCGATAGCTTGCCGTCTTTAAAAAGATTCTTGTCCGATATGCCGGGTATGGTTCCTTGGTCGTGGTGGCCACATACGGAGGTCGGTCATTCTCAAGAGGCAAAAAAAGAGAGCCATGATCTTTTTGGTGCGGATGTTGCCTTTTCAACACCCAAACCAGAACGATTGATCCAGCGCATACTTCACATCGCAACCAACCCCGGCGACCTCATTCTCGACTCCTTCCTTGGTTCCGGCACTACAGCCGCCGTTGCCCACAAAATGGATAGAAAATACATAGGGATCGAATTAGGAGAACACGCTAAAACCCACTGTTTTCCACGGCTGAAACAGGTGGTTGATGGAGAGCAGGGCGGCATCAGCAAAGCCGTAAACTGGAAAGGCGGCGGTGGTTTTAAATTTTACACGCTTGCCCCAAGTTTGTTGAATCAGGATAAGTTTGGCAATTGGGTAATCAGTTCCGAATACAATGCACAGATGCTGGCGGCTGCAACGGCCAAACAGGAAGGGTTCCGTTTCAATCCACACGAAACGCTTTACTGGAAACAGGGCATCAGCAGCGAGAACGACTATATTTTCACCACCACACAGTTTATCACCGTCGAAACCCTCGATCAAATCCACGACGAAATGTTGCCGGGCGAAAGCCTGATGATTTGCTGCAAAGCATTTCAGAAAGAATGTAAAAGCAAATATGCCAACATCTCCATTAAAAAGATACCGCAGATGTTGTTGGGCCGTTGCGAATTTGGCAGAGACGACTACAGCCTAAATATTGTAAATATGCCGGTTGAGGAACAGGCCGAAGACTTAGAGTTTCCTGTTTCGGAGACAGAAATTCCGGTCTCAAAACCTGCAAAAAAAGATAAACGCAGCGTTCAGGAAATAAATCAAACTAACCGTCAAACCTCTATTTTCGACTAAGCCAACCATGAACAACATAGCCAACTACATCAAACAACGCCTATCACTTCGCGACCCATTACAAGATTCTTTAGACATTATGGCAACTCTCACCGACCAGCTTTCCTTAAAAAAGGAAGTTTCGTTGCCTGCCGAACTTGTCAAAGTAAAAGCGCTTTACCCAACTTGTACCGATTTCGAGCGGGAGTTTCCATCATTGGCATTCTCAATCGCCACGGGAGTGGGTAAAACCCGTTTAATGGGTGCTTGTATTGCTTATCTGCATTTGGCAAAAGGAGTACGCAATTTCTTTGTGCTGGCTCCCAATCTCACCATATACAACAAGCTCATCGAAGATTTTGGAAACCCGGCCTATTACAAGTACGTTTTCGCGGGTATTTCAGAATTTGTGCACAACCGTCCGGTTATCATCACAGGCGATAACTATGCTCAACAAGGCGCTTTGTTTGGTGATCAGGAAATCCGGATCAATATTTTCAACATCTCAAAGTTTAATTCTGAAACACGTGGAACCAATCAGGGCGGAGTAAGTCTGGCACCACGCATCAAAAGGCTTTCCGAATATTTAGGCCAATCCTATTGGGAATACCTTTCCAACCTCGATGATTTGGTCATTCTCATGGACGAAGCACACCGTTATCATGCCGACCGTTCAAAGAATGCCATCAACGAACTGAAACCGATTTTGGGTTTGGAACTAACTGCAACCCCCTTAGACGACAACAACAATCAATTCAAAAACATAGTTTACGAATACTCTTTAGCCCAGGCATTGTCTGATGGGAAATACGTGAAAAATCCGGCCATTGCCAAACGCAAAGATTTTCAGCGTGGCAGCATGTCTGACCGCGAATTGGAAATCATTAAGCTTGAAGATGCAATAAGCATCCATCAGGATACAAAAAAGGAATTGGAAGTTTATGCCTTGAATGAAAACGTAAAACTGGTAAAACCTTTCATACTGGTGGTATGTAAAGACACCACTCATGCAAAGGAAATATATGATCTGATCAATTCAGATGATTTCTACGAAGGCGAATACCGGGACAAAGTACTCCAGATTGACTCGACAACAAGAAAAGAAGGAGGTATCGAGGAACAATTTTTAAGTCTGGAAAATCCGGAAAGTCCGATTGAAGTGGTAATCCATGTAAACATGCTGAAAGAGGGATGGGATGTAACCAACCTTTACACCATTGTTCCGCTTAGGGCAGCCAATGCAGCCATTTTGGTAGAACAAACCATCGGTCGTGGTTTGCGCCTTCCTTTTGATGGCAAACGCACCGGAGTTGACAAAATCGATAAACTGACCGTTGTTGCACACGAGAATTTCGATGCGGTAATTGCAGCTGCCAACGACCCAAATTCTGTATTGAATAAAATGAGTTTTGTGGAAATTCCGTTTGATGATTTAAAATCAAAAACTGAAGTAATTACTTCAAAACCAACCATCGAAACCCGGTTTGCTGAAGATCAAAAGCGGATTGATAAAATTGTTGATGTTCAGCAAAAACAGATCGCTCAAAATAATGTCGATGCAAAAAAAGCGATTATTCAGGTATTGCCCGATTTCAACACATTGCCTGGCATTACAAAAGTGGATGATTTGCGGAAAGAAGAAGTGAAGCGCAAAGTAATTCGTCAGGTTCAGGAAAATCTTTCTAAAGGGCAGGGGAATTTGTTTGCCGATCAAATCGTTGAAGAAGCAAAGAACGTGTACGATTCAATGGTAACGGAGTTCAAAAACAACATCATTGAAATTCCCCGAATGGTTCTTTCACAGGCCGAAACTACGATCAGCTTTTCTCATTTCGACCCCGACACTTCAGAATTTACCTACCATGCACTCGATCAGGAAATCATCCGCATGAACCTGAAAGATCATGTGATTGATACCGTTCAGGCTAAATCAAGTGGTTATTATGGCGATCCGGTTAAGCTGATCATTTCGGAATTGATCAACTATCCGGAAATTGATTACGACGACAATGCGGAATTGTTATACCATCTGGCAAAACAAGCTTATACTGCATTAAAAAATAACCTGAATGAATCGGAAGATATTAGTAAAGTTGTCTTTCAGTTTAAAACAGCCATTGCCGAAAAAATTTACCTGCAAATGAAAAAGCACTTTGTAATTTCAGGTGCTGAATATGTCGATCCGAAAGTTTTCCCTTTTGTAAAGATTGAACAGTGGAATTTTTCGGCATTAATCAATGAAGGATATCGCGACTACCGGGATACAATTACTCCCACAAGTGCCATTCCCCGGTATGTATTCCGTGGATTTGAAAAAGCCTGTCATTTCGAGTACAAGTTCGATTCCAAAACCGAGCAGGATTTGTCATTTATACTTGAAAACGACAAGCAGGTAATCAAATGGTTACGTCCATCGCCCAATCAATTCCGAATATATTGGGATCACAATTCAAAGCGGTACGAACCCGATTTTATCATTGAAACAGCCGACACCATTTACATGCTCGAAACCAAAATGTCAACACAAGTGGATGCTTTAGACGTGCAAGCCAAGAAACAAGCCGCCGAAAAGTATTGCAAACATGCCACCTATTACACCTCTCAAAACGGAGGCAAGCCTTGGAAATATGGCATCATTCCGCATTCATCCGTAAGCCGTACCAACAGCTTTGCATTTTTGATAGCCAAATTTGTGAGGTAGTATGATTATAACAGCATATCAAACACTTGAAGATCGGGACAATATCGATGAGATTGAACCCGTATGAAAATCTCATAACCCGGTTAGAGATCACTTCATAGATTATTAACTTTGTGCAAAATACATTAAGTTATGACAACGGTAATTATCAACGATCGTACAGCCAAAGGGAAAAGCCTTCTCCGGTTTCTGAAGAAATTTGAGGGTGAGAACTTTATTTATATTGCTGACGAGCCAAATGATGAGACCAAAGAAGCAATTGAGGATACACGTCAGGGAAAAGTTACATCTCATAAAAATTCTAAAGAGCTTTTTGCTTCATTAAAAAGAAGGGCTGATGTATGAAATAAAAACCACCAATCGCTTCGATAAAGATGCGGTAAGGTGTATCAATCGAAAGTGGGATTTTTCGCTACTCGAAATTGTCTTCAGTTATCTTGAATCTGATGGTAAGTTACCCGCAAAATACAAAATGCACGCACTTAAAGGAAATTATGTCGATTGTTTGGAATGCCATATCAAGCCCGACTGGTTGTTAATCTGGAGACAAGATGACAATGAAAAAATAATTTCCCCTTGTAGCTACCGGCACCCACTCTGATTTATTCAAATAATTGTAATCAACAAAAAAAGCGTCTACAAGATGCTTGTAAACGCTTAGTATTCAGTGGGTGGGCCCAGTAGGACTACACAGAAATGCTATTCAATTGATTATCAATACTTATATTTTTGTCAAATTAAAAATAAAGGCAAAAAACAATATAAAATGTTTTACACTTTTTTCAACTCTATCTTCAAAAAAATCATAAAATACTCTTGACAAATTTTGTCTGCGATTACACGTTATTAGGTACGGTAATTAAACGTACAAATATTTCTTTTCGTACGGAATAATTACGTACATTTGCAAAAAGGAAATACTATGGAAGAAATTATTGAGCACGAAAGGAAAACTCGATTTGATGCAAGACTATCAAAGGATAAGAAACTAATTATCGAAAAAGCTGCAATATTGGGCGGTTATAGGAGCCTTTCGGATTTTGTTGTCTCGACAGTTTATGAAAGGGCTCAAATGATAATTCAACAATCTGAAACTATTTTGGCATCTCAAAGGGATAGTGAGATCTTTTTTAATGCTTTGGTAAATTCGCCTGAACCAAATGATGCTTTAATTTCAGCGGCTATACAATCCAATAAAATTGCCCTGAAATAATGGTTGCGATTGAGATTCTCTCAAATGGTCACCGAAAATTAAAGAAAGATTTTAATTGCGGAAAGGCGTTACTTGATAGTTATTTGAGAATCCAGGCAAGTCAGGATGTTAAAAAAAAGCTCTCTGTTTGTTTTGTGTGCGTTGAAAGTGAAACTGGGAAAATTCAGGGATATTATACACTTTCAAATAATTCTATACCAATTGGAGCAATACCTGAAGGGTATAAAAATCAATTTCCTAATTCCTACCATTCGATTCCAACCACACTACTTGGAAGATTAGCGGTTGATGCAAGATACCAGGGGCTTGGTGTAGGCAAGAGGCTCTTGATTGACGCTCTGCAAAGAAGTTATACGATTTCCAGGTCGATTGGTTCATTTGCGGTAATAGTTGACCCTTTGGATGAAGCAGCAAAAAGTTTTTATAAAAAGTATGGTTTTATTTTGCTTCCTGATAGTCAAAGAATGTTTTTACCTATGAGAACCTTAGAAATACTTTTTGATAGAAAATAGTAATTAAATAAAAACACTTACCCTTTTTGAAGGATAAGTGTTTGATTCAGTGGGTGGGCCCAGTAGGGCATGATCCTACGACCCCCTGATTATGAGTCAGATGCTCTAACCAACTGAGCTATAGGCCCTCAAAATTCGGTTTTGAATTTCGGTTTGCAATTTTACTCATTTGCACCGTATTTTCCAACTATTTCGGTGCAAATTAAATTTCAGGAATCACTTTTAGCAGAATATTCACTACGTTGTGTACATTGTGACCAAAAACCTTGAGGATCTCCTCCCACGAAACAGGTGCCTCATCCTCCTTCCAGCTGTCGAAATCGGTAGCCATCGCAACTGCGGCATAGGGGATTCCCAATTCATTGGCCAGCATACACTCCGGAGCAGTGCTCATATTAATCATATCCCCTCCCCATGCACGGAACATATGCGACTCAGCACGGGTTGAGAACCGCGGCCCCTCGATGGTCAGGATACACCCTTTCGGATGAATGGTCAAACCGAGACCTTCTCCTGCTGAAATAAGCTTTTCCCGAAGATTATCATTGAAAGGATCTGCCATCGGGGTGTGTTTCATCACATGGGGTTCGAAGGCCTCAAAAAATGTCACTTTCCGGTGCCGTGTGAAATCGATAAACTGATCGGGAATCACCAGGTCTCCCCTGCCGATATTCTCCCGCAGCGAGCCGCAGGCGGTGGTGGCCAGTATATGTGTACACTCCAACTGTTTGATCGCGTAAAGGTTGGCCCGATTGTTAACTTGTGTAGGGGGAATCGTATGCTCGCGACCGTGGCGTGAGAGCAGAACCACTTCCACCCCGCCAATAGTCCCGCAAATAAAATCCGAGCTTGGATCACCATAGGGGGTTTGAAGGGTTATCCGATGCGGTTGTTTGAGGATTTCAGGATTCTCGAGTCCCGACCCTCCGATAATGGCGATTTTGGGCATGACAGACATTATTTTGTGACAAACAAACAATTATAATTTTAAAATTTGGGTCAGATCCATTCTGTCCGAAAACTGCGAACCTATATTTTTTATCGAAAAAGCAGACATTCACTAACTAATCAGGAATTGGTTTTTTTACAAATCGCCGAATTGACAAATCTTCAAATTATCAAATTCCCTAATCCTTTTCCAATTCAAGAATCTTTCCTGCTGCCTCTTCAAGGGTTTTCCCAAATGAGATAATTCCATCCATATGGCCTCCCATTACAAAGACTTTCTTCTGCTGAGTTTCGGGAAGATTCATCAGCCGGATGATCTCAAAAGCCATATCCGGGGTGCCGTATTCAATCTCTTTCGCCGTTGCAGGAAGAATATCCAGGTATTTTTCCCAAAGCTCACGGTTGTGGATATGGACCACTGCGCCTATATCGCTGCTATAGGAATAGACCGCTGCATGGCTCATCGACTCGGCGGATGCCTTAACAACTCCTCTGCACCAGACCGCATTTTGATGCAGGTCACATCGTTCGACAAGGGGATAGTGAATCTGATCAAGTTCAGGGATTCCTCCGGTAGCCGTACCTGAGATATAAAACTGATCACTCCCTGGCACTCTGATGGAGATATTACCATATCCAATCCCGTCGGGATAGGCTCCAATGAAGGATTTTTGCCACATCTCTTCCCGCCAGTAATTCATCGGGATGAATAGTTCCGAGGGTATCTCAATCTTTTCCGTGGTCAGATAGCAGGCGAATTTTATGGAGCCATCGGCAGGTTGTGAATTGTGCATGTATTAGGTTTAGATTATCAGCAAAAGTACGGATAAACGACGATTTAATTTTGGAATTAAGTATTCAAAATCCTGATAAATGGTTACTTTTTATGTAAACCTATTTCAGGAGCAGTCTCTCCCTCAATTCCTCATTGCTTCGGGAATAGTGCATCTATCTCTGCCAGATTCGCTCCGCAGATCCCCCTCTCTGTGATCAGAGCCGTAACAAATCGGGCGGGTGTCACATCGAAACCATAATTTGCAACGGGAGATAAGGGGTTAATGATTCGTATCTTGGCAATCTGCCCATCTTCAAGTTCCCCCTCCATATGACTGACCTCTTCGCTCTCACGTTGTTCGATAGGAATCTCACGGATTCCGTCCTTCATGGTAAAATCGATGGAAGAGGATGGAAGCGCAACATAGAACGGGACTTTATTGTCATAAGCTGCGAGAGCCTTTAGGTAGGTCCCAATTTTATTGGCAACATCGCCGGTCGATGTTGTGCGGTCGCTTCCCACGATGCAAAGATCGACAAGTCCATGCTGCATCAGATGACCACCCGCATTGTCAGGAATAACGGTATGAGGTACACCTTCCTGCACCAGTTCCCAAGCCGTGAGCCGCGCACCCTGGTTCCGTGGCCGCGTCTCATCCACCCAAACATGAACGCGAATACCTTTGAGAAAAGCCTTGTAAACCGGAGCCGTTGCCGTTCCCCAGTCAATACAGGCGAGCCAGCCGGCATTGCAGTGGGTCAGGATATTCACCGGTGCGCCATGCTTATTTTTACTTATTGTCTCAATTAATTGGCATCCATATTCACCAATAGCTTCAGACCAGGCGATTTCCCTGTTTTTCATCCGGGTTGCTTCCTGCAGGGAAATGTTGCATGCTTGTTCAAGACTATTGCAATTGACGAGTTTAGCGTGCAGTTCATCAATCAACAATGCCAGATTTACTGCAGTGGGGCGAGCCGATTTAAGGTATCCGGCATTTTGAGTCAGACCCGATTTCCAGCTATCTTCTTCCGAATTCACCAATCCCAGATAAATCCCATAGGCGCCTGTGACACCAATCAGCGGTGCTCCCCGTACCGTCATATTTTGGATTGCTTCGAAGGTATCAGAGGCACTCTTTAAATCAATGACCTCAAATTCAAAGGGTAATTTACGCTGGTCAATTACCTGAATAATCTTATTATTATCAGGATGAACCCATATTGTGTGATAATTTTTACCGTTGACCTGCATTGAAAAAAATGAATCTAAAAGTGGAATGAAAAATAAGGGGTGTGAATGAGGAATTAAAACACAAAGTGGAACCAAAAAAGCAAACAGGATTAAACAAATACAGTCAAGGGGGGAACCATTCCTGTTTAAGCCGTTAAAAACGACTGGCAAATTCCCCCCCGGTGCAAACGAGGGGGAATTGCAGAAAGTTCAAATTCTATTCTTTGCTGAATGCAGCATCGAAAGCGAGTGTGCTCGGTGAAAAGTCCACCTTTTTCACAAATTCACAAGACTCGGCGGCGCCCATTTCGCGATCCATGCCACTGTCTTCCCATTCCACAGAGAGTGGTCCGGTATACTGGATATCATTTAATGCCCGGATGATTTTCTCAAAATCGATTCTTCCGCGACCTACGCTCCGGAAATTCCAGAAACGGCGGTTGTCTCCAAATTCGGTATGACCACCAAATACCCCAATAGTTCCAGGTTGTTCGTTCCAGGTGACATCCTTCATATGAACGTGGAAAATCCGGTCGCTGAATTCGTAGATAAATCTTACGTAATCAACGCCCTGATAACCAAAGTGGCTCGGATCAAAGTTGAAACCGAACGCAGGGTGATTGTTAAGCGCCTTGAGCGCCCGTTTGGCTGTTTCGATATCGAAGGCAATCTCGGTCGGGTGGACTTCGAGCGCATATTTCATCCCCATCTCCTGGTAGGCATCGAGGATCGGAATCCAACGTTTGGCAAAATCCTGATAACCCTCATCAATGGTCTCCTGCGAAACAGACGGAAAGGAGTAGAGGTATTGCCAGATTGAACTTCCGGTGAAACCATTCACAACCTTCAGTCCAAGCCGCTTTGCCACCCTACCGGTCTCAATGATATTGGCGGCAGCTCTTTGACGTATCCCTTCGGGATCGCCATCGCCCCAGATTTCGGCCGAAAGCATCCCTTTATGACGGCTGTCGGGATTGTCGCATACTGCCTGACCAACCAGATGGGTTGAAATTGAAAACAGTTTAAGGTCGTATTTTTTCAGCAAGGCTAATCTGGCGTCACAATAGGCCTGATCAGCTTTTTCAACTTCGATATGGTCGCCCCAGCAAGCCAGTTCCAGGCCATCGTATCCGAACGATTTGGCTTTTTGTGCAACTGTTTCAAGGGTCAGATCGGCCCATTGTCCGGTAAAAAGTGTTACTGCTCTTTTCATTATTTGAGATTTAAGGTTATTCTGCAAATTTGACCCATTTCTGCTGATCGTTGTAGCCTGCTTCAACGATGGTATCGATGAACTGCATACCGCGGATCCCATCTTCGACCGTTGGAAAGTCGAGCCATTCCGCTTTGGGAGTTTCACCATTCATTTTAGCCCTTACGGTGAGCGAAAAATTGCGGTAGATATTGGCGAAAGCTTCAAGATAGCCTTCGGGGTGGCCGCCCGGAGTACGGGTATTATGCTGAGCAACAGCACTCATGTAGCCATTGCCGACACGTACAATTTCGGCCGGTCTGTCACCCCATTTTAAAAACAGGGTGTTTGGTTCATGCTGATGCCATTCCAGTCCACCCTTGTCTCCATAAACCCTGAGTCTGATATTATTTTCTTCACCAGCTGCAATTTGGGTAGCTACCAGAACGCCTCGGGCTCCATTGTCAAAACGCAACAAGGCTGCGCCGTCATCATCGAGTAAACGACCCGGGACAAACACATTGAGTTCTGCACAAACTTCGACGGTTTTGAGCCCTGTGACATATTCGGCCAGATGATGGGCATGAGTACCAATATCGCCCATACATCCCGCTTTTCCGGAACGTTTAGGGTCGGTACGCCATGAAGCCTGGGCATTTCCTGTATCTTCCAGTTTGGAAGAGAGCCATCCCTGCGGATATTCGACAAAGATTTTTCTGATTTTGCCGAAATCACCCCGGCGAACCCGTTCGCGGGCCTCCTTAACTGCCGGATAGCCGGAGTAGGTGTGGGTGAGAGCTAAAGTCAGGCCTGTCTGTTCAACCTTAGCCTTTAACAGCTTAGCTTCGGCAAGGGTGAAGGTTATAGGTTTATCAATCACGACATTAAAACCATTGTCAAGCGCCATCATTGCCGGTTCAAAGTGGGCAAAATTTGGCGTTACGATAGTTACAAAATCCATCCTTTCCCCTTCAGGCAGTTTTACCTCATTCTCAAACATCTCCTGATACGATTTATATACGCGATTATCAGGCAGGAAATACGATTTTCCTGAAGAGACCGAAATCTCAGGATTGATACTAAAGCACCCGCAAACCAGTTCAATCTGGTTATCCATAAAAGCAGCCAGGCGATGGATTGCGCCGATAAAGGCGTCACTACCTCCGCCTACCATTCCCATGCGTAATTTTCTGTTCATAATCCTTTCTTTTGTTTTGTTAAGCGTTTATTAATCGGCACTAAAATTACAAACAAAACTTTAACTTAACATCCATTAAAGGGTTAATATTGGATCGAAAAAAATTAGTGCACTACGGTTAAGAAGTTAAAGGAATGGTGTTATTTTCGCCGATTATTCAGTACAACACCAGATTTTTAAAATTTTCGAATTCAGTTTAACCTTCGTCATGAGGCCCGCTTATTCAGAAGGTCAACATAATGAGAAAAGTATAATGAATTAAAATGAGACCAAAGAAGAGAAAACCTTTGCTGCGGTATTTAATGTCCATCCTATTGATTGTCATTATTTTATCTGTGGGTTATCTTTGTTTTACGATTGCTTATGATCTGCGGGTCCGGTTTAATAACCGCTCTGTTTTGAATAATATTGAAGAGGTAAATGGAGAGTGCGCAACCAAATTCAACCAGTTTATCGCTGAAATTGAAAGGAAAACTCCCTGGAAAGTTGAAATAATCAGCGGCTTACGGTCAAAGGAGGCGCAGATTCAATTGAAGCGTGATAATCCGAGAAATGCGGCCGTGAATAAAAGCCGGCATGTTTTAGGGCGTGCCGTTGACCTGATTCTTTACAGACGGGAGGGATTCCGGATTATCCAGTTAAGAAAAGCGAGTTCAAAATCGTCCTGGACGGCTTCAAGAGTTCCTGAAATAGCCAAACATTATGGGTTGTTATGGGGAGGTACTTACAGAAACTACCACGATCCTGTTCATTTTGAGGTGAATTAGGGGCTAGGGTTTAGGCTATTAGGCTTTAGACTATTAGGCTATTAGGGGTTTGAGTATTAAGCGGCTGACTATTGGCGACTGGCAGCGGGCTTAAATACTGATTGGTTTTTGATTGATCTCCTTTTATTGCCTTTTGAAACAGCCGTATAATTGTCGAGGTGGACCTTTCCGTTAGCCAAAAGCCAGATGCCGATTATCAGAAATAACAATCCCCGCCACTTTTCAGCAGCAGGGATATTTATATTGGATCGGAATTCTTTACGATTATCCTTTTTTCTCTTCCTTAGGTTTACCAGGAACACGAACTACATAGCCGCTCATATCCATCGCCCCGATTTCGAGTTTCGCAGGAAGTGTATTGAGTGTTGAATTGGAGATCTCATCCCAGGTTACAGCAGTGCCTGAATAGGCCGATTCGCGGCCCATGATGGCTGTCAGACAGGAAACTGCAGTTTCTTCGGCCTGATTAATAGGGGTATTCGACCTGATATGGTTTACAAAATCGACATGCTCAAGTACATACGGATTAATCTGTTTGAAATCGGTCTTCTCTTTTTCAAAATCGTATTTCCACAGGATATTGCCCAGTAAATCTTTGATTTCCATCTTATTGCTATCCCATGTGCCTTTGGTCCCGGTGATATGTTCCGATACGTTGTTTGCGCATCCGTCAATCTGGCGACACATGCTGTGGAGGTGAACGCCACCTTCATATTCAAAATCGATACTGAACATATCGTACTGGTCACCGGACAATCTGCGCTGTTTCGCACCGAAACCGACTGCTTTAACCGGCTTCTTTCCATAGAACCAGGTGAATACATCGAGGTTATGGACATGTTGCTCAACGATATGGTCACCTGAGAGCCATTTCCAGTTTACCCAGTCGCGCACCATGAATTCCATATCGGTCCACTCTTTTTTCCGTTCCCGGTACCACAGCATCGATTGGTTCCAATAGACATTCCCGGAGACAATCTCTCCGATCAGACCGCTTTGGATTTGTTTAAAACTTTCGACGTAGCTTCTCTGGTGGCGACGCTGGGTTCCTGTGACGACACAAAGACCTTGTGTTTCAGCTTTTTTCGCACTGGCAAAAATTGAACGCGCACCTACCGGATCGACACAAATTGGTTTTTCCATGAAAACATGTTTCCCTGCCTCGACAGCGGCCTGAAAATGGGTAGGACGGAATGCCGGGGGAGTGGCGATGATCACGAGGTCAACCCCTGCAGCGAGAACATTCTTGTAATTATCGAAGCCGGTAAAGCACATATTATCGGGAACATCCACCTTGTATTTCTCTTTAAGACCCTTACGGCAATCGTCAATACGATCCTGAAAAAGGTCTCCTAAAGCGACAATCTGAACATTTGTAGGCACAGCATCCAAAAAATTCTGGACAGCGCCCGAACCACGGCCGCCGCAACCAATGACTCCGGCTTTCAACAACCTGCCGTCATCAGCTTTATCAACAAGGTTTGGGATATAGGCACCTGCAAGGGACTTCAAAGGAATTAGCTTTTCGGTTCCGGAACAGGAAGCCAAAACGACACCGGCTCCTATTGTTCCGACGACGCCAACCACCGCTGTAGTTGAAAAAAAGTCCCTTCTGCTCAATGAATTCTTTTTAGTCATGATTTTTTTGTTTAATTGATTAGAATCTATCTTTAGTTTATTTATTAGTCATCGACTGATCTGCATCGCACACGACCCGGAAACCTACCCCTTTTATATCGGAATACCACCAGATACTTTTCGGTTGCTGGGGATCGGTTTTCAACCAATCGGCTGTATGGGTAAATCCTCTGGCAGCCGCCCTGAGATCTTTGGCATCATAGGAATAATTTCCTCCGCGGACCACATGTTCTTCGCCTGACTCTGGTCCTTTGGGATCAGTTACCGAGGTTCCTGTTTTGGAATAGGCATTTTCGCCATAATAATCTGAGCAATATTCGAGTACATTTCCCAGCATATTTTTCAGACCAAAAGGGTTGGCTTTAACAAAAGCTGGTTCCTGTGTTTTTCCTGAAGAATTCAGCTGATAAACTACATATCGGCTGATATTTGAGGTATCGGCTCCGAAAATTTTACTGCGCAAGCCCAGCTGCGATAACCGTTTGGGGTCACCGGGGAAGAAATAGGGTGTTTCACTGCCGGCCCGGCAGGCATATTCCCATTCGGCTTCCGTGGGTAACCGGTAATGTTTACCTGTTTTTTTCGAAAGCCACTGGCAATAGGTTTTAGCAGAATAATGGGTCATGGTGATTGCCGGTCGTTTCCCGCTTCCCCAACCCTGGTCCGGAATTCCGAAAGGGGGTGTTGGTCCGGTTACCGCATCGGGAGAACTGGCATTGTGGGCCATCACCAGGTTCGGGTCAACGCGCCCTTCCGACATGGTTGAGGCAAAGAAAGCCCAGAATTCGTCCCATGAAACTTCCACCTCACCCATGAAGAATGGAGAAATGGTTACATTCCGCACCGGGCCTTCATCGCTTTTGCGGAAAGGTTCATTTTCAGGACTTCCCATTTTAAAAGTCCCCCCTTTTACCGCAATCATATCGAAAGAGATTGCACTATTGGGGATAAATTCCCTGAAGTTTTCAAAAGCGGTCACCTTTGCAGGAGCAGTATACAAATTTTGGGACGCTGTACCCGACCCCGGTACACCTGTCATTTTTGCATGTTTATAGTTTGGATTGTAATGCCCAACATCAAGATGACAATTAATACATTGCAGATCAAGTTTTTCTGCATTTTTCTCATAATAGAGGTGTGCCGTGCCTCCCTCTTCGGAAAGTCCCTTGGAGAACAGATTCTGGTGGCACTTGATACACGATTCGTTATAAACAATTTTAACAGCATGCTCCAATAACCTTTTATTTTCCCAGTTAAACGATTTTTTATCCCTGAAATAATAGGCATAAAGATCGTGCAACCCTGTTTGCGCCTTTACGAATAAATAGCGGTTATCCTCTTTGGGTGGCAAATGACAATCGACACAATGCACCCTGACACCACTTGGATTGTAAAAGTGGGGTGACTTTTTCCAGGAAGCATCTGCGTCGGGATGAATATGACACTTTTGGCAATATTCATCAGTTGAAGTAATTTGAACTGCCTTATTGCTGATAAACATCAGGATCGTGCAGACAATCAGACCAATAAAAAATACAAGCCACGACCACTGACTAAATTTGAGCTTTCGGATCATAACGGAAAATAAACTGGATAAAAAGAATTTTAATTCGCTTACAAGAAGTTTCAAATATAAAGAAAAAAGCGTTTGCCTACACGGTCTGCCAGCCCCATTTTTATTATAACTCAGGGCAAATTACCGAAGGTTATTTGGCAATGTAAAATTCATAGTCAAACCGGTCATGAATACTTTGAAGATCCGGGTAATTCGGGTTTGATTTGTAATCCCAACAAATTTACCGAACGCCAAAAAACCTAATGCAGCGGATGATTAAATGATTTACCTGAGCTCATGCCGTAGCTGGCAGAACACCCATTATAAACAAGAATTTTAGCTCTCTTTCTTCCTTGGTCCATAATTATTTGTAATTTTAGACTTTTGTAATCCTCATCTATAAAGAGTATTTGGATGATGGTTCCGATCAGGACAGCTGCGGCGGCAGGTGTGGGAATGAAATGAACAGAAAATAGAAAATATCAATTGAATCCAGGTGTACACTAATAAAGAAATTATATTCGGATGAAAAAGAAAAAAAACACGGTACTCTACGTCTCCATTTTGGGTATTGTTTTAATTATCCTTCTGATTGCAGGGAAAAAAGCCGGATGGTTTGGAAAGGAAATTGCATTAAAAGTGGCAGTTGAAAAGGTTCAAAAGAAAGATATTACCGAAATTATTACGGCTAACGGCAAGGTTGAACCTCAAAAAGTGGTGAAAATCAGTCCGGAAGTGCCCGGTGAAATCATTGAACTTCCGGTAAAAGAGGGGGATGAAGTGAAGATGGGGGATTTACTGGTTGTGATACGCCCCGATATTTACATTTCGGACCGGAACCGCAACGAGGCTGCCCTGAACAGCCAGAAAGCCCGGATGACGCAAGCCGAGGCACAGCTGATTCAAAAAGAACTTAATTACAAAAGGTCCAAACAGCTTTTTGAAAAGAATACCATTGCAAAATCTGATTTCGAGACAGTTGAAGCTGACTATAAAGTCGCTGTTGCTGAGGTGCAGGCTGCACGCTATTCCACCAAAAGCGCTGAATCGAGTCTTAGCCAATCTCAGGAGAACCTCACCAAAACAAAGATTTACTCGCCCATTACCGGAACAGTTTCCAAACTCAATGTGGAAAAGGGGGAAAAGGTTGTCGGAACCAATCAGTTTGCCGGCACGGAGTTAATGAGCATTGCCGATCTGACCAAAATGGAGGTAAAGGTGGAAGTCAATGAGAATGATATCGTCAATGTCGAAAAATCGGATACTGCCATTATTCAGATTGATGCTTACCAGAAGCGGAAATTCCGGGGCATGGTCACCGAAATTGCCAGTTCAGCCAATGTTTCAGGGACTTCCACCGACCAGGTAACCAATTTCAACGTAAAAATACTCTTACTGGAGGAATCATACAAAGATCTGCTGATCAGTCAGCTCCATAAATACCCATTCCTTCCGGGGATGTCGGCGACAGTCGAGATCCGCACAAAGACCAGACACAACGTTTTCTCAATCCCTATTCAGGCAGTAACCACCCGCGCAAGTAATGGGAATTCAAAAAAAGTGAACAATGAGCCTGTCGCAGATGTTGAAGGGACAAACAAGAGTGCGGACAAAGTGGCATTGAAGGAACCGGAGCAATTTGAAGTCGTTTTCGTTAAACGGAAGGACCTGGCTCGCCAGGTGAAGGTAAAGACTGGTATTCAGGATAATACAAACATCGAAATTACCCAGGGGCTGAATTCAGATGATGAAATTATTGTTGCGCCTTACGGATTGATTTCCAAAACATTAAAAGACTCAACAGCAATTGAGGCGGTCAAAATCGATGATTTATATAAAGTAAAAAAGTAGATGTTTAAAATGGTCTTTGGTGGAATCAGATGGATCATCATCAGACTTTTAATGATCCCGGTCTATTTTTACAAATATGCCATTTCACCACTAACTCCGGCATCATGCCGCCATATTCCGAGCTGTTCGCAATATGCGCTTGAGGCCCTGAAGATCCACGGGCCAATTAAAGGACTTTATCTTGCCACCAGAAGATTATCAAAGTGTCATCCCTGGGGAACGCACGGCTATGATCCGGTGCCTCCTAAACGATGAGGGAGTGAGGGAGAGATGACGAGAGGGCGAGAGAGTGCAAATGAAGGAATGAAAGAATTAAGGAATTAAGAATGAAAAGATTTTTAGGATATCTGTTTATAGGAATATGGCTCTCGGGATGCTTTTCCGATGCTCCAAAATCAAAGCATAAAGTAATTTTTGTGAGCATTCTCCCACTGAAATATTTTGCGGATAAAATTGTTGGCAGCAATTATAAGGTTGAAGTTACCGTTCCCCCCGGAGCAGGTCCTGAAACGTATGCTCCCACCCCCAAACAAATGATGCTGCTGAGTGAGGCTCAGGCCTATTTTTCGATCGGATATTTAGGCTTTGAACAGGTCTGGCTTGAAAACTACCGTTCATCGAATCCCAATATCCAGATTTTTGCAACATCCAAAAGGATAGATTTGATCAAGGATGAGCATCAGGATGACCCGGAACACATCAAAGGTGTTGATCCGCACATCTGGTCCTCCCCAAAAACAGCCCGACTGATTGCGGAGAATATTTATAATGGAATGATGCAGATAGATCCGGAGAACGGGGATACCTATCTCAAAAATCTCAATTCGCTCTTGGTTGAAATTGCCAAAATTGATTCAACAGTTTCTAAATTACTGACCGGTGCCTCAACCAAAAAATTTATCATTTTTCACCCCGCATTGGGGTATTTCGCCCGCGATTATGGATTAGAACAGCTATCCATAGAATTTGAAGGTAAGGTTCCCTCCCCGAAACACCTGCAAACAATTATCGACGGTGCAAAATCGGGTAAGATCAAATATGTTCTGATACAAAAAGAGTTCGATAAAAGGAATGCCGAGATCATCGCACGGGAAACCGGCTGTCAAATCCTTCAGATCGATCCGCTTGATTACAACTGGCCCGGTCAGATCGTTGACATTGCAAGGAAACTTTCAGGAGCTCCCCAATAAACGTTAAATGATGGAATCATTAGTCGAGATCAGGAATCTCACCGCTGGTTACGGACAAAATATCGTATTGCGAGAGGTAAATCTCTCCATTCAACCTTTCGACTTCATTGGGGTGATCGGACCGAACGGAGGGGGAAAAACTACCCTCCTAAAGGCGTTGCTCGGTTTAATACCTCCCATAGCCGGTGAAATAAAATTTGCAGAGGCCATGACCGGGGGAAGCGCTCACCGTATAGGATATCTGCCTCAAATCAGCAATATCGACCGCAAATTCCCGGTAACAGTCTTCGATGTAGTCCGTTCCGGCCTGATGTCGCGCAAGCGATTAATCGGGCGTTACAGCTCTGCAGAAAATGAACGCTCCAATAACCTGATGAACGAAATGGGAATTTTCGCCATTCGCCATAAAGCGATTGGAGAACTTTCAGGGGGGCAAATCCAGCGGGCGCTCTTATGCCGTGCATTGGTCAATGAGCCGAAACTGCTGATCCTCGATGAACCCAATACCTATGTGGATAACCGCTTTGAGCGGGAATTGTACGAAAAGCTCAAACTGTTAAATAATAAGCTGGCTATTCTTCTGGTTTCACACGATCTGGGTACCATTTCGACTTATGTCAAATCGTATGCCTGCGTTAACGGCTCATTGCATTACCATTCCGGAAATGCGGTGACCCCTGAACTGCTAAAATCATATGAATGTCCCATCCAGATCATTTCGCACGGCGATATTCCCCACACTGTTTTACATAAACATATATCCTGATGCAGAACCTGATTGCGCTGTTCAACTTTGAGTTCTTTCGGAATGCTTTTCTTGCTGCATTTATGGCAAGTTTAACCTGCGGAATAATAGGAACATATATCGTTTCACGCCGGATCGTATTTATCAGCGGAGGGATTACTCACGCCTCCTTTGGCGGGATTGGCATGGGATACTACTTTGGGATCGATCCCATCCTTGGAGCAGTTGGATTTGGCATTCTTTCGGCCCTTGGCATTGAACTCTTTACCAAGAGAGCCAACCTTCGCGAAGATTCAGCCATCGCGATGCTTTGGTCGCTGGGAATGGCGCTTGGGATAATTTTCATCTTTATCACTCCCGGCTACGCTCCTAATCTGATGAGCTATTTATTTGGCAATATCCTTACCGTCTCAAAAAACGACCTGCTCTTTCTCCTTTTTCTCTCGGTTTTTATCATTGGTTTCTTCCTGATTTTTTACCGGATGATTATCTTCGTTTCGTTTGATGAGGAATTTGCACTCACCAACAACGCCCCGGTCCGGCTCTTTAATTCACTGCTGATAAGTCTTGTGGCACTGACAATCGTGCTTAATATCAGAGTAGTAGGAATTATACTGGTCATGTCGTTGCTCACAATTCCACAGGCCATAGCCAATCTGTTTACCAAAAGATTTGACGTGATGATTTTCTATTCGATCGGATTTGGATTTTTGGGTTCTGTGATCGGCCTGGCCATCTCTTACCTTTATGATATTCCTTCCGGGGCAGCCATTATTTTTACCCTCGTTGTACTTTACGGTTTCATAAAAATTCTGTCACTCCTGCTGGGGAGAGCCAATCCGGGTACCGCAAGGATCAGGTGAAAGCGCTAACCCTAATAGCCTAATAGTCTAACAGCCGAACTTTCATGGCTTAGGATCCAGCCACATCGTTTTCAAGGTATGATCTTCATCATAATCGATGATGAGATTCCCGGCTGAAGAATCGATTAGCAGACTGTTCAGAGGTAAAAGCACAGGATTCACCATATTTTGAACTCCGGATATCACCTCAATCAAGGCATCACCATTATCGCATTGGGTAATCTTAAATCTTGCTCCATTTTCAATTTTCAGGTTGTTAAAGACCAGTGATTTGAAATCGCTGGTCTTTAAGGATATAATTCCGTCCTCATTTATTAGGACCGCTATCCGCCCATACATATTAAACATCAATGGGTAGATCGTTGCAAACAGGGGATTTTCGTGATTAATAAACAGCTGAATCTGCTTTCCCGTAATTTCACAATTCTCTTTTTGCAGTAATTTCAAAACCGCCAGAAGCCCCTCGACTTTGGGATTACCATTGGCATTTTTCAATCGTTTAAATTCCTGATATAGTACATTTTCTGTATTATTTACCCTATGAATACGGGAATTGAAAAGTACGGAGGAACTAAAATTCCAGGAACCTGTAAGAGTCAAACCCGTTTCACTTACTCCCGTGAATCCACACCTTGCATTTCTTAAATCCTCATTCTTCCATTGAATGTTGATCTCATTGCCGCTCCGGTCAAATTTTACCACATAAGCCAATGGCCGATCCTTAAGCAAAGAGTCGATTGGAACCGGCTTCATCCAGATTAGTTCGCCCTTCTGGGTAAATTGAGCCAGGAACAGACCTCTCTTTTCAGGTGAAGTGTGCAGTGACTTGCCATCCATTTCCAGATTCCCGCTAAATGATCCGGCAATATAAATTTCATCCTCGTTGACCTTTGTGATGGCAAATGCTTCGGCTTTTCCTTTCCCCTCAAATCTTCGTATCCATTGAAGTGTTTTCCCCGCTGAAAAGCAGGCTACAAAAGGATTATTCGATTTCTTTGCTGCAAAATAGCCGGTGATATACCCCCGTCCCTGCCGGTTGAAAATGAAGTCCTGACTTGCCCCGCCACGTCTGGCACCTAAATCATAGGCAAGTTTCCATATCTCACTCCCATTACTCAATTGCGAACCCAGGCCTGGCAATTCAATCAGTTGGGGAGTAAGTCCGGAAAGTTCAGGCATCAATATCCCAATTGGCGCCTTTTGGAACGTTGGATCAGCCAGGACATATTTACCATGTTTCCATAAATACCCATCTCCGTCTAAAGGCTCATCGAAGCAGACTGCAGCTGAAAAATATCCCGGGAACTGTATTCCGACCACCGGCAGTCGCAGCAAAGTCCTCGTTAACCAGGAGAATAGGGTGGCTTTGCCCCGGTCGTCCCCCGATTTGGAGGCTATAAGCTCCTCTGCGAAGAGTGGAGGTAATTCACCCACCTTCTTATTGGGCGAAAAATATTCAAACTCCTGCTGAACAAACTTTAACAGGAAGGCCGTGGCCTCTTCCTGTTTGAATTGAGACAAAACCGGATACAACTGCCGGAATAAATCCTCCTTTAATGTGTTGGATACCGGAGCTCTAAAATAAACAGCGGGATCAGTTCTTGGATATTCCTTCAAAAACCGGATTTCGTCAGGATTAAACCTCAAGGCAAACTGATACTTTTGCTTTCCCCAGGACATTCCATACTTTTGAATCGTTAATTTTCCCCGAAAATTGAGTGATCTGGAAAATCTGAGATCCAGAATCCCCCGGTTATCGGGGAACGGATTTGGACAGGCTACCAACAACCTGCTTTTCATTGGACGATCGAGATAAAAGCGCTGCTGACCAATTCTGACCGATTGTATTGCATAAATGGCATTGTCACAAGGGAATAATATTGCCGTAGTACTTTGATTAAAAGCCAGTCTCACATCAAATCCCGACCGGATCAGCAGAGCCCAGGTCATCTGATCGGCGCTTAAACGGCTGTCAGGAAAAATGCAGGCAGAGGTCGCCTTAACCAACAGGAAATAACCCCAGTCGCCGAGACCTAACAAATCCCGATAGTCCATCAGCTGATCCACAAGATGGTAACTATTTGAGCGTGAGAAAGCATCCCAAAATCCGGCGATAGAATCTTCCGAAACTGACGCGGTGGTTGACAGGGCCAGCAATTTATCGTAACGAATCGCAATCTTCTGGCCATAAAACAGGAAGTTTCCCCTTAGTCCATTAAAAGAATCAGATTCCGGTTTTCTTATCCGGGGAATCATCCTTAGATAATCCTCTCCGGGATCCGGGAGGCCCACTACTCCGCTATAAGCGAGCGAAACAGGGGATGAATTATCAAGGCTTGAATTATCGAATGAGGGCTGATTAAACAAAATCCGCTGCGATTCCTCCGAGAGTGATGGTAAAATGGAATAATCATGCCAGGTCTCCCTGAGCATTTCAGAGAATTTCTCATCCCTGATTCTGGCATACTTATAAAAATCGTCCAGTGTAACCAATTTACCAGGAAGATGTCCTGCAAAATAATCTCCAGTGTGAGTCTGACCTGTGATGTTGGATATCTTTTGAGGATTACCAAATGAGATCGAGGCTAATCCAACGATCAATCCAATCAGGGTAAAACGAACTTTCAGAAACACCGGACCTATCCCTGTTTTATTCAGTTTAATCACGCAGTAAAATTGAGTTTAATAAGATCCCTTAATTCATTCTCCCGGGAAACAGGATATTCTGCAAATTACTAATGCTCAAATTTACAGATAATAAGCATCGTTCACGAGATGTAAGGCAACTATTTTTGCCCGATGAAACGGAACATTTACGGCTATTTTAAACTGACGTGGGTGTAATCGACCCGTTGATAAGCATAGGTTGTGGCAATGGCATCAAGTATTTGAATTACTTCATTCACTTCAACAGCCTGTAATAACTGGATCCGAAAATCCCGGAAGTCGGTCAATCCGGGAAAATAACGGGCAAAATGGCGCCTCATTTCAAGGATTGCGCCACGAGGTTCAGGTTTCCATGAGATGGATTGAAAAAGCTGCTCCTTGATACTCTCAATAACCTCGGGGACCAGCGGCGGAGGAAGAAGCTCTCCTGTTTCCAGATAATGTCTGATATCGCGAAAGATCCATGGGCGTCCGATGGCGCCGCGACCAATCATCAGTCCGTCAACTCCTGATTGTTCAGCGAACGCTTTTGCCTTCTCCGGACTGCTGATATCCCCGTTCCCGATTATCGGAATGTGCATTCTTGGATTCGCTTTAACATCGCCAATCAGGGTCCAGTCGGCCTCGCCAGAAAAAAGCTGACTGCGTGTCCGGCCATGTATTGTGAGCGCCTGTATCCCAATATCCTGAAGCCTTTCTGCGATATCGACTATCGCCATGTCGGACGGGTCCCAGCCGAGCCTGGTTTTGGCGGTAACAGGAAGGTTAACAGCTCTGACCACCTCTTCCGCCATTTTGACCATCTTGGGAATATCACGGAGAAGACCTGCTCCCGCCCCTTTACCCGCAATTTTTTTCATCGGGCACCCAAAATTAATATCGATATAATCAGGATTAGCCTCTTCAGCAACCTTCGCTGCAAGGATCATTGAATCAATGTTTGAACCGTAAATCTGAATAGCGATGGGCCGGTCGAAATCGAATATGGTCATTTTTCGTTTTGTGGCCTCCATTTCACGTTTGACCGCCTCTGCAGAGATGAACTCGGTGGACATCACGTCTGCACCGAATTTTTTGCACAAATACCGGAAGGACTTGTAAGTCACATCTTCCATGGGAGCCAGAAAAAGCGGCAAATTTCCCAATTCCACGTTTCCAATCTTCACTCGAAAATATTTAAAGTAATTGATTCCAAATTTATTCCGCAAAGATAACCAAACGGTACAATTTCAAATATTCGCAGTTAATCACCGATATCAGGGAGGATTATTACCTTTGCAAAAAAATATTTCATGTTTCGACAGGTTCTTCAGGAAGCCAAACCATCGGCACAACTGCTCTTTTCTGCCTTCGCACTGGTCATCTGCGGCTTGGTTATTACTGCATTAGGCATGGGCCTTGGGCAGCTGTTTTATGGAGTTCATCTCTCCGAAATAGAGCATATCATGCAGGATCTTTCGAAACCTGAAAACATCGCAGTGCTTAAATTCTACCAAACGGTCCAGTCAATCGGAGTTTTTATAATCCCGCCGTTTATTATCGCCTGGATGATTCATGGCAGTCCGGCTATCTATTTAAAAGTCAACAAACGCCCCGATCTTCAAAGTGTTTTTCTGGTGATTGCAATTGTATTCTTCTCCAATCCCCTGATTAACCTGCTGAATGAGATTAACTCCAAACTTTCACTACCCGAATGGCTAAATTCGGTTCAACTTTGGATGCAGAATTCAGAAGAGCAGGCGACAAAAATCACCGAAGCATTTTTAGCAACTACCAACATTTCCGATCTCATCAAAAATATCGTCATGATTGGGATATTACCAGCCATTGGCGAGGAGTTGCTTTTCAGGGGTGTTGTTCAAAAGTTATTCAGGAAGATGTATGGCAACGCACATTTGGCGATCTGGGTCTCGGCGGCTTTGTTCAGCGCATTGCATCTTCAGTTTTTTGGCTTTCTCCCGCGGCTGGTTCTGGGGGCGATGTTTGGATATATGCTTGAGTGGAGCGGAACATTATGGCTTCCGGTGATTGCCCATTTTGTCAACAACGCAGCAGCCGTAATTGCCTATTATCTGGCTCATAAAGGTCTTATCGGCAATGAACTCGACAAGACAGGAACCTGGGCAGGCGGAAGTTTTTACCTGGTTATCGTGAGTCTGATTTTTCTTGGCCTGTTGTTCAGAACTCTGTATCAGAGAAGAGAACTGAAGGTAGCTTCGGGTGATTAAGTGACCGGGTAAAAATAATGTACTCCTTTAAACTTCATATTTGGAAATTAAACGCAAATCTTTTTCAGGATTCAAAAGACAAAATGCAAAAGTCAAACCTCTTGCGAGAGTTTGACTTTTGTATTTTATACCTTAAATTTTTAATTTAAGCAGTCTTTCTGGACTATTCGGAACGGCTATCTGATCAAAGTGTCGTCCGTGTCCAGGCCGATTTTCTACCCAGCATGCGGATTCCGGCAACAAAGCCTTTCAGCTGCAGCACATCTTTCCCTTCAAGCCAGACATAACATTCATACGTTTTACCCGATTTCGGATCGTAGATCATTCCTCCTGCCCACTCCTTGTCGCCGGGTTTGTAAACCAAACCGCTTAATATTTGCAGGTTTAGAATTGACCGTTTTTTCAGGTTCGGATCAGGATTATTTCCGTCTTTTTCAGGTTCCCCGTTAACATATTTTTCAGGTGCGAGGTACACAATCGTCCCGACATATTTTCCATCCTTGAGTTCAACCTTAATTTTGGAAGTTTTGACATCATTCCACCAGATTCCGGTGATATCAAGAGGGGTTTGCGCCTGAACAGCCATCGCTGACAAACATAACCATAGAAAGACGAAAAGAGTTATTCTCATTTTACGGGAATCTTTTTGAAATTATTAATATACATACTTTGTGAGTAAATTTGATGGGTTTGTAAACCACCCAGTTTCTTCAATAGCGGCTGTGTTGATTTTAAGCTGACAGAGCTTAACGGGAATCCCTGAATTTTTTTAAGTACAGGGCTTAGCAGCGTTTCATTTGGATTGCCAAATGCGATTAGATTGGAAGCATCTTCCTCAATGGTGAAATCGGGGGTCAATCCATTCCTGAAATTGGTAACACCCTGTGAATTGGCAATTCTGACAATGATTGGTTGCATCACATACGGATCTTTGGGATTAACAGTGCCCTGATTATCTGTCCAGTCCTGAATGGTGGCAGATGCTACATATTTTCCGACCGTATTATTTCCCACCTTGAAAACATTCATATAAGGCGTAAGGCCATTGATTAATAACTCGCTTGCAGACGCCGTATTGTGGGTCATTATCACATACAAATCAGTAAGATTCAGTGTGTTTATTGGAGCTGCAGCAGTCGTTGTTGTTGCCAGTATCTGGGATGAAAAATTAGTCGACAGCGAAGCTGTCCCATAAGCACTCACAATTTGGGCCTGAAAACCAGGATTATATTGTTCGGTATAGAATACTTTTGAGGTTGCCGTTCCGTAAATCATGCTGGCCAGGTAGGTTGCCGTCTGGACAGAACCCCCGCCGTTATAACGCAAATCGACAATAAGCTTATTAATACCTGCGCTCTTGAAATCCTGAAAAACCTGATTCAACTGCAGGTCGTAATCTGAATTAAAACTATTATAGACCAAATAGCCAACTTTATTGGTGCCAAGGGTGAAGACAGTATCCATCAGTATCGGATTCTCCTGCATTGTCACCGCGGTCATGGTTAATGTTTTACCATTCAATGATACGGAATTCCCCGATATGGAGGCCATTGAAAGTGTATAAGTAGTAAGGTTATTCAACAATAACTGTTCATAGTTAGAAAGGGTAAGCTGAGTGCCGCTGACCTGCAGAAACAAATCTCCCCTTTTTAGTCCTGCCTTTTCTGCCGGTGACCCCTTGAATACATACTTCACAATAATAATTACATTAGATGAAGTGCCCAATTGTGAATACCAGAAATCATATCCCATTGTTTTGGAAATACCCTGAATCCAGTTTGTAATCGTGGCGGAATTATTGACAAGAAACGACCATTTATCAACGGTAGTGTTTTTATACAACAGGCTCGTAAAGAATTTCTGCGGGTCGTTATACGAATTTAAATAGGCATTGAGAGTATCAGCATTATTATACTTTGCTGCCTTCAGATTGGGTATGGAATCTTCCCAGAGATAGTAAGTTTGTAGTCCGTTATAAATAAACCGGTTAACGATTGAAGTATCTTTGATTACGAGCGGGCCTGTTTTGGAACCCATCTCTTTTTTGCAGTTAAATAATACAATGACAAACAGCAAAATAAATCCTAATCTGAACAGATCGGTGAGCTTGATTTTCATAACTAATCCAATTTACAGGCAATCTTAATCCTTGTGAAAATTATCCTTCAATAGTACAAAAGAATAAACGTTATGATACCCCTTTGGTTCGATTCGTTGAGTTAATAAATATTAATTTTCTCCGTGATTCTCACTTGGAGCGGTCTCCTTTGCCTGGTTCTCCCCTTGTTCAGCGATATCCCCGGATTGTTTCTCTTCGAAGAATTTCCTGTATAAAATTAGAATTAAGGTAATTCCAACTGTAATTGAAGAGTCTGCCATATTAAATACCGGCCGGAAAAAAATGAAATCGTCACCACCTACAAACGGAAACCAGTGAGGATAATGACCTGAAATAAGGGGGAAATAGAACATATCGACTACCCGTCCCTGCAGAAATGAGGAATATCCCCCTCCGGCCGGGAAGAGTGATGCCACATGTCCGTAGCTTTCGTTAAAGATCATTCCGTAAAAGGCGCTGTCAAGGATATTTCCAATAGCGCCCGCCATGATTAGGGAGAAGCAGGCGATCAGGCCAAACGGGACTTCTCTTTTCCATAATTTGGAGATATACCAGCCAATGGCGCCGATGGCAACCAGTCGAAAAATACTCAGGAAATATTTGCCAATATTGTTTCCAAACTCAAACCCGTAGGCCATTCCATTATTCTCAACAAAATGGATGATAAACCAGTTTTTAGCAATAATTATCTCATCCCCAAGCATCATATTTGTTTTAATCCAGACCTTAAGTGTCTGATCTAAAAACAGAATAACCAAAATAATTAAAATTGACTTTACTTTAGAACTCATAAAATATAAAGATTGATCTGATCAGAATAAAAAAAATCGGGGCAAAATGAACCACCCCGAACTTTATATAAGTAATAGGGACAATTTAATGGCGAAATTATTTGTTTCCTCTTTTGACCTCCCCTAACCCCTCCGAGGGAGGGGAGTAACGTACAGATTACCAGCCAAAAGTCTCCCCTTTGGGGAGATTTAGAGGGGTTAAAAAGGAGAAAATCAGTATTTTAAATAGTATATTATATCTTTCCCATTACTTATAACCTCAGTTAAAAGTTAAGAAACCCGATTATGTCAGCGCTGATTGTTTTTAGCGTCGATGGAAAGGGTAGCATGAGGTACCGCTCTTAGCCGTTCCTTGGATATAAGCACACCGGTTTCACGGCAGATTCCATAGGTCTTATTTTCAATCCGGACCAGGGCTGCTTCCAGATATTGAATAAATTTTAGCTGTCGCTGAGCAAGTTTTCCTGCTTCCTCTTTTGACAGGGTTGCGGCACCTTCTTCCAAAACCTTAAAAGTGGGGGAAGTATCTTCAGTGTCGTTTCCATCGCCATGAGTAATGGCATTTTTATACAACTGGTAATCCTGACGGGCTGTCAAAAGCTTGTCCTGAATTAACTCTTTGAACTCCTGGAGTTCTTCGTCTGAATATCTGGTTTTCTCACTCATTTCGTAACGATTTTTGTAAAAATAATATATTTAGGTTCTATTTATACTAATTATGAAAATAATTTCGATCACTCAATTATTACCAGCTATTTAATTTCCCGCTCTACCTGAATAAATGTCTCAATCCCCTTTTCGATTTCAATCAGCTTGCCGGTTCCTGCGGGCAGCTGATCAACCAATTCCACTCTCGCAGCAAGGGTTTGATTCCCAATATATTCATGATATTTATCCATCGCTTCATTTAGCTCGGGATGACGTACAATGGTAAGAATAATTTTGTCGGTTACTTCAAAATCGCTCTCTTTACGGAGGTTTTGAATCCGGTTTACAAACTCCCGGGCGATTCCCTCGAGTCGTAACTCTGCAGTTACATTGATATCCAGGGCAACTGTGATCGCACCCTCACTGGCAACCTGCAGACCAGGAATATCCTCCGACTGTATTTCAACATCCTCAAGTGCAAGGGTGATCTGCTCCCCTTCAAGGATCGCTTCAAAGGTTCCTGTTCTTTCAAAAGCGGCAATATCCTGTTGTGCCATCCCTCCAACCAAAACAGAGACCGCTTTCATCAGCTTGCCGTATTTCGGACCGAGAGTTTTAAAGTTAGCCTTAATTTTCTTCTTGATTACCCCTTCTGCGTCGGTCAGATAGACCACTTCCTTGACGTTTACCTCTGTCAGGATAATGCTTTCCACTGCCTCAAATTGTCTCCTGAATTTTTCATTCAGAACTGGCACAATGATTTTGGCTAAAGGCTGACGCACTTTTAGCTTTTCCTTCCTGCGTAATCCCAGAATCATCGATGAAACTTTCTGGGCAATATCCATTTGCTCTTCAAGTTCCTTGTTAATTAACCGTTCATCCGATTTTGGGAAAGAGGTCAGATGGATTGAATTATCTGGTTCATGACCACTAATCCTGTTTAAATCACAATAAAGCTGATCGGTATAAAATGGCGCTATCGGAGCGGCCAGTTTTGCAATGGTTTCGAGACAGGTATACAACGTCTGGAAAGCGGAGATTTTATCCGTATCATATTCTCCCCCCCAGAAACGTTTACGGCTTAAACGGACATACCAGTTTGAAAGATTTTCAGATACAAATTCTGATATTGCCCGGCCTGCACGCGTGGGTTCATAATTTTCATAGTCATCCGTGACATTTTTAATCAGGGTATTCAATAAAGATAAGATCCACCGGTCAAGTTCCGGACGCAAATCGTGCACAACCGGCTCCTCATTATAGGTAAAGCCATCGACGTTGGCATACAACGCGAAAAAATTATAGGTATTATAAAGTGTTCCGAAGAATTTACGGCGAACCTCTTCAACACCGGCAATATCAAATTTGAGGTTATCCCATGGCTGAGAGTTGGTGATCATGTACCAACGCAGCGGATCTGAACCATACTTGTTGATCGTTTCAAAGGGATCGATCCCGTTGCCGAGCCGTTTTGACATTTTATTTCCTTGCGCATCAAGCACTAATCCATTGGAAATAATATTTTTAAACGCTACGGAACCCTTTACCATTGTTGAGATAGCATGGAGCGTAAAGAACCAGCCACGAGTCTGGTCTACCCCCTCGGCAATAAAATCGGCAGGGAAAGAGAAGGAAGCCCCATCTCCCCCTCCCTGGGAGGGGGCCGGGTGGAGGCATTCAAACGGATAGTGAGCCTGCGCAAAAGGCATTGCGCCTGAATCGAACCATACATCTATCAGGTCATTTTCGCGGACCATCTTTGCCCCTTTAGGTGAAACAAGAATAATTTCATCAACATAGGGGCGATGAAAATCGATTTTTTCGTAATTTAATTTGGAAAAATCGCCCACCTTAAAATCTTTAAACGGATTTGCTTCCATGAACCCGGCTTCCACCGATTTCCTGATTTCGTTTATCAGCTCTTCAGCCGATCCGATGCAGATCTCCTCAGAACGGTCTTCGGTGCGCCAGATGGGTAGCGGGGTTCCCCAATATCTCGAACGGGAAAGATTCCAGTCAACCAGGTTTTCGAGCCAGTTTCCAAAGCGACCTATACCGGTAGACTGCGGTTTCCAGTTGATCGTTTTATTCAATGCAATCATCTGATCGCGAACGGCTGTGGTTTTGATAAACCATGAGTCAAGCGGATAATACAATACCGGCTTATCTGTTCTCCAGCAATGGGGGTAGCTGTGGATATGTTTTTCTACTTTAAATGCCCGGTTCTCCCGTTTCAGCATTACCGAAAGGTCGACGTCAAGGGTTGAGTCGTTTTCAGTTAAGGCAGGATCATATTCATTCTTAACAAAACGCCCGGCATACTCCTTGTATAAGTCAACATCTATATTTTTAGAGACAAAATCGGCAGCAAGATCTTCAATCCGGAAAAATCTTCCCTGGCGATCCACCATCGGATGCTGTAATCCCTCCTTATCCAGAAGCATAAGCGGGACAATTCCGTTTTGTTTGGCCACGCGGTCATCATCGGCGCCAAAGGTTGGCGCAATATGTACAATTCCCGTTCCATCTTCGGTAGTCACAAAATCGCCTCCGATTACCCGGAAAGCATCGCCGGAAGGTTTGACCCATGGAATGAGCTGTTCATAACCAACACCTAAAAGTTCCTGTCCGCTATATTCCGCCAATACCCGGAAGGGGATATTTTTCCCGTCGCCTTTGTAATCATCAAAAGGCAGCTCCCCGTTTTTTTCAGGGAAGTAATTCTTAAGGAGCTCTTTTGCCAGAATGACGGTTGATGGCGCAGAGGTATAAGGATTGAATGTTTTTACTTTCACATAACGGATATGTCCGCCAACTGCCAGTGCAGTATTGGATGGCAAGGTCCATGGGGTGGTCGTCCAGGCCAGGATGAAAAGGTCAGAGTCAATGTCTGCAAAGAGTGATTTCGACTTCTCATTGTTAATCACCTTAAACTGGGCAATGCAGGTTGTATCCTTTACATCGCGGTAGCAACCTGGTTGATTGAGTTCATGCGAACTTAATCCGGTACCTGCAGCAGGAGAGTAAGGCTGAATGCTGTAACCCTTATAAAGCAGATTCTTTTTGTAGAGATCTTTCAGAAGCCACCATAATGTCTCAATATAACGGCTGTCGTAGGTGATATAAGGATCGTCCATATTGACCCAATAGCCCATTTGATGAGTAAGTTCTTCCCATTTGTCGGTATATTTCATCACCTCCTTACGGCAGGCGGCATTATAGTCGGCAACAGAGATGGTTTTACCAATATTTTCCTTGGTTATCCCCAGCATCTTTTCTACCGCAAGTTCAACCGGCAGTCCGTGGGTATCCCATCCGGCTTTACGCTTTACCAAAAATCCCTGCTGCGTTTTGTAACGGCAGAATATATCTTTGATTGCGCGTGAAACCACATGATGAATACCCGGTAATCCATTTGCAGACGGGGGGCCTTCATAAAATACAAAAGTCGGTCTTCCGGCACGCGTCGATATGGATTGGTGAAACGTGTCATTCTCCTCCCAGTATTTAAGGATATCCTGGTTAATTTTCGAAAGATCAAACTCTTTGTATTCCCTGAATTTCTTACTCATAGCGTTATAAATACTCCCTTAAAAAAGAGTACAAATATAGGAATTATTTCCATCCCTGAACGGGAATTATAGCTCCAAAACAGAGGCTTAATTTCCTGTAATTACTATTCAATTCTCCTGATTGAATGTAGAAGAATGACCAGAAGCACAGATCACCGCTATGGATGGGATAGCATCCTGGTTCCTTGAAAGTGCATTCTTATGATAATTATTGAAAAAGTGATCTGTTTATTCTTTCTTGATCTATCATCTATTTTTTATCTATAAAAAGGCTTTTCATTAAATATAAAACAAATCCATGAGGCAGAACAAATCCGAGCAAGTACACAGCCCGGGTAATCATACCGGGAATGATCACTTTCTGCCCATGAAAGAGCCTGGGAATAATATATTTTGCTACTTCATCGGGTGATAAAGCCATTAACCGGCCAATTTTACCGCTTCCACTAATGCGTTCTATCATTTTCCGGTTGGAAGGGACAGCGCCGGGCATAGCCGCACATACTCTCACCGAGGATCGCTCGAGCTCCGCACTCAAACCGTATGAAAAGAATAAAATGTAGGCTTTTGTGGCACTATAAATACTCTTGAAGGGCGCCGGAGTAAAGCCTCCCAGGCTTCCGATATTTAAAATATAGGATTCCGGGCATTGCTTTAGATCATGGAGAAATAAATTAGTAAGATTTGTTGCTGCATATATATTAAGCATGATCATCTCTTTAATTTCATCGACAGGGAAATCCCCAATTTTGCCATTATGTCCAACACCAACATTATTTACCAGAATATTGATCCTTAAATTTTCAGCTAACGCGTAAGCGAGGATTTTCGCGGGTGCATCCCACTCTGTTAGATCAATTTCTAAATAACGACAACTGATATTGTATTTTAAACTCAGATTTTGACATCGAATCTCTAATGCAGAATCCGGTAAAGCAATCAATAAAAGATTTCTGCCTCTTCGCGCCAACTCTTCGGAAAGCGCCCTCCCGATTCCGGAACTTGCTCCGGTGATCAGCGAATAATAGTTCTCACTTTTCTCCATTTCCAATTGCATTATTGCTTAACCAACTTAAAGTTTTCCTGATTCCTGTGCTGAACGGGGTCATTTTATATCCCAGGCCTATAATTGCCTTTTCGCTTGACAAACACCAATGATTGAGATATTTTTTGACCCTTGAGGAAGTTATAAGAGGTGGAATTCCTGTAATTCTCACCTGAAACTCCAAAATATGGGCGATTACTACCAAAATCCAGAGTGGAAAATGAATCAATAGTCTGTTCTTTCCCGTCTGATAAGCCAGAACCCCGAAAAATTTATCGAAAGTCATATTTTCGCCACCCAGAATATAGTGTTCACCCGGTATTCCCTTTTCAGCTGCCTGAATATGTCCATAAATAACATCTTCGATAAACGCATAATTTACAATTTTAGTCCCATCTCCAGGTATAATGTGCCATCTCCCATTTTGATAAAGCTTAATAATTTTAGTTGTTGAATTACTCTCGCTTAAGACGCCGGGACCAAACACACGTGTTGGATTTAGGATAATTACCTCCAATCCTTTAGTCACATATTCAAGGGCATATCTCTCTGCTGTCGCTTTTGTTGATTCATATTTATTGAAATAAGGGGCTATTCTGATATAACTCTCACTGATCGTCTGATTATTTTGCGAGGGACCGAAAACAGCGGCCGAAGAGGTAAACATAAACCTTTTGACACCATTTAAAACTGATGCTTTCAGCAGATTAAGCGTTCCGCTAACGTTTATCCTGTAAGGAAGGGTGGGGTCGGCTGACCAGGGCTTTGTATATGCTGCCAGATGATAAACTACATCACATCCTTGAGTTCCCCCGATTAAGCTATTCATGCTTTCAATATTCCCAAATACCGGATAAATATGATTTCCCTGAATTGCCGCAAATTTTTCAGCAGACCGAACCAGACAATAAACCTCATGTCCTCTAAGGGAGAGAGCTTTGACCAGACCTGATCCGATAAATCCATTAGCGCCGGTGACAAAACATTTCATTATATCAGTTTATATTAAGCTCAGCATCGCAATGCTGTATCAGCTTAATTCCATCTCAGGATTATTATAGATTGAATAATATTCCGTTGAAACGGCAAAAGAGAAATGGATCAGGAAGGGGATGAAAACGGATCCGGTATAAATAGCCACAGTACAAAGCAAAATTCCAAATGGGATTGAACCCAACATTTCTGCGGTTTCCTTAGGAATGTGGGCAGCAGAAGAAATGACAACATTTACCGAAAATGCACTCATTAGTTCAAAACATTTATAAAATGAGAATAACAATAATCCCCTAAAAAGAAATTCATATCCAAGCAGGTAAATAAACCAGCCAATAAATGAAACAGCCAGCCTGCCTTTAGTTCATAGTATATAACGCATCTCGGGATACCGGTTGATGGTACCTGGTCTTTTAGAAAGAAAATAATTGATAAAAACAATAACAACCGGCAATCCCATTAGCAACCCAACATATTTGCCATGCAAACATGAAAGACCTAATTGAGCCGGGGATACAGGATAAACCGAGAAAATTATGAATCCCGGAATTAACCCCAGTAAGAGAAAGCCAAGGACTTTTCTGACAAGGAAAGCCATGATAAAATTATAGTTTATGGTTTTATTGGAGGGATGGGAAAATTGAAGTTTTTTAACCCTATAAATTCTGAACAAGGTAAGCTGGCAAACAATTGCAAGGATAAGGGAAATTAGTGCAATCATACATCTTCTTATTTTACCTAAGATAGAACATATTATTGAATTAATTTGGTTTCTAAAGGGGAATTTTAAACCAGTTAATAACCGGCTTAAAGTAGTCCCTGCCGGACTGTTCCCGGTCATGAAAAATACTATTGCGGTCCTTGCACCCATCTTACAGGAAAAATCACCCTTATATCGATTGTTGACTCTGCTTTACAGCATAAAATCACACATTAATCTCAAAAAATAGCTACTTTACAGAATAAATTCCCACCCTTTCCGGAAGTTAAACCACCTTTACAGCATAATTCCCATCTATTTTAGCTGGCAATCCTGCCTTACAGCCTAAAATTTATACCTTATTGTTTGTTGTCAATACATTACACCATAATGCTGTCCCTTTTCGGATGTACAGCATATTTTTCTGCGAAAAATCACAATCTGTCCGGCAAAGAAGTCATAACATTGAATTAATGAATGTTATTCAACAATTATTGAATTAAATCATAACGATATAAAATAATATTTTGTATCTTTAATTGTTATTTTTAATCTATTCTCTAATTTAATAAACTACCATGGACTTAAAAGGTAAGACCTATTCGGAAATGGAGAAAGAGTCCATTTCCTATGTTCGGAAAAATGAAGATGTATGGACGAAAATGGCGATATTAACAGCTAATGTGGAAGCGCTTGAAGGAAATGAGCGGGAGCTGGATCTTGCATTTAAAGCGCAAAACAAGAGTGATCCGGGGGGATATGTTTTACAGAAAAACGAGAAGTTCACACAGTTTTTCAAAAAGATATACAAACTGGGGCGCCGGTTGTCGCTATACGCCAAAGAAACCGGGAATAAAGCATTACTAAATGATGCAGCTATATCCGAATCAGCATTTGCACTATTACCTGAAAAGGAGGCATTGCTCAAATGCAATAGTCTGATTCAAATTGGCTACAACTATCTTACGGAAACTGCAGATTACCTGATTACCGAAGAATACCTGAAATCACTTGCGGATGAACTTGCAGTGCTGGAAAAGATAAATCCCTTGATTGGTATGGTCACCAACGATCGCAAGAGTGCACGCCGATCGATTAAGGAGTTGATATCGGAGGCTCATTATATACTGGGCAAGCTTGATGATGGTTTCGAAGGATTTATCGATGATGAGGAGTTTATTAACGGCTGGTTTGCGGTGCGTAAAATCAAGGGGAGGCATAAACCAAAGGGAAAGAGCTCTGTGTCTTAGAGTGTGTGCGACTGCAATTTGCGCCCGGCGCACACTAAAAAACCCCGGACTCAGTTAAGAATCCGGGGTTAGTTTAAGTTGGCGGCGGCCTACTCTCCCACTTTACGCAGTACCATCGGCGCTGTCGGGCTTAACTACTCTGTTCGGAATGGGAAGAGGTGGAACCCCGACGCTATAGCCACCTAAATCTTTGGTGTTGATACAACTTTTCGTATTGTATCTGCATTCAGCTAATCAGCAATTAATATTTTTAGTTGTTGTAAAGACGCAATTAATGGCGGCTCGACACGCATGAACGTATATTTTTAAATTCGTCAACATCTGGAAGAAACTTTCATTTTAAGAAAAATGTGTATTAAATAGTATCCCGGCCCTGGAAAGTTACGGGCAATTAGTACTGCTCGGCTTTGACATTACTGCCTTTACACCTACAGCCTATCAACGTCGTAGTCTTCAACGACCCTTAAAGGAAACCTCATCTTGAGGGGAGCTTCGCGCTTAGATGCTTTCAGCGCTTATCTCTGCCATACTTAGCTACCCAGCGGTGCTCCTGGCGGAACAACTGGTGCACCAGAGGTATGT
>Ga0316229_1000150_pt1 | contig 103646 bp, 96 predicted proteins | sample TBH18023metaG_FD_206011 | JGI IMG/M metagenome (GOLD analysis project Ga0316229, IMG submission 206011) | Freshwater microbial communities from Trout Bog Lake, Wisconsin, USA - TBH18023 | ecosystem: Environmental > Aquatic > Freshwater > Lake > Hypolimnion/Profundal zone | place: USA: Wisconsin... | reverse complement strand
CCATCGGCACTCCGCAAGATGCGGATCTTATCTTCAGTGGTGTAGCGTTTCCCTTTCATAGTCTGGTTCCTTTTATGGGCTCCAGACTAACTCTTAAAGTGGCTTGATTTGGCGGGGTCACGTCAGTCCCAGCAGGTGGCAGAAGAGGTCCAGTGCGAATATGCGCAAACCGGAGAAAAACCGCGCCGTGCTCGGCCACGTGATGTTTTGGGCGGCAGTGCTGGTTCGAGATTCCGATTTGCTAAGGACGGCGCCCAGGTTGCGTCTTCATCCGCCTGTGCGACTACGGGTTTCTCCGAACGGTCTACCTCGGACACCTGGGTTCGATTCCCCTTGGTCGCCCGCCGTCGAGGACATAGTTGTCTAGCGGGTCCATGTCGGCGAAACCTTCAGAATTCGAAGAGCGTGAGTTTGAGGCACCGCTTTACAATCAACTCGAAAGCGGGACCCGCCTGGTATGGTCAGCTTGCGGCCCTAAGCGCCGAGATTGCGACCGCAATCAGAGAGGGACTCCCGGACGAACATCCCAGGAAGGCGATCTACTTTGAGCGCGTGCGCCAAGCTGCGCGGGTCTTCTCCGGCAATGGCCCGGTCGAGCTCGAGGGCAAGCAGTACAAGAGCGACAAGGACCGCGCCGTCACGAATTTCGAGAACGTCACCGACGGCTACTTCGCCACCACCGGGCAGAAGCTGCTCGAGGGCCGCGATTTCACGATGGCCGACAACGACGTCAAGCTGCCGGTCGCCGTCGTCAACGCCACCTTTGCCCGGAAGCACTTCGGCAATGAAAGCCCGCTCGGCCGCCGCTTCCGCACCGTCGGCAACAACGGCACGCTCTTCGACCCGTGGCGCACGATCATTGGCGTCGTGTCCGACGTCCGCATGCTCGGGCCCTTCAATAGCCAGAATGACAACTCCGGCTTCTACACGCCCTTCACCGGCTTCGTGTTCGGCGACGGCAAGCCCGTGATCAACGGCCTGCAGTTTGCCACCGTCATCGTGAAGCAGCGCGGCGATGCCCGCCCCGAGAGCTTCGCCCCCGCGCTGCGCGCCGCCATCAACCGCGTGGATCCCAACCTGCCGCTCTACTTTGTCGCGACGCCCAAGACCAACCTGGACGGCTTTCTCGCCCAGAACCGCATTGTCGCCGTCATGTTCGCCATCTTCGGCGCCATCGCCGTCGTGCTCGCCTCCGCCGGCCTGTACGGCGTGATGTCGTTCGCGGTCAACCAGCGCACCCAGGAGTTCGGCATCCGCATGGCGCTCGGCGCCGACACCCGCACCATCCTGGGCATGGTGCTGCGCCAGGGCGCCTGGCAGATCGGGATCGGCCTCGTGCTCGGCCTCGCCCTGACCCTCGCCTTCAGCATCATCGGCGAGGCCGGCATCAAGAACTTCCTCTTCGAGATCAGTCCGCGCGACCCGCTCACCTACACGGCGGTCGCCCTCCTCCTCGCCGCCGTCTCTTTTCTCGCCACCCTGATCCCCGCCCGCCGCGCCACCCGCGTGGACCCGATGATCGCACTGCGCGCAGAATAGCGTGCGGGCTTTAAGCCGTGAGCACCCGATCCTTCCAGCACCCACGCACCTCCCCGCTTATCGCCTAAAGCCTACCGTATACCGCCTCTCGCCTCGCGTCAGCGCGACGCGAGATACGGCTCGATCGGGCGGAAGTTCGGGCGGGCGCACGCGGCGTCACGCTGCATCTGGTCACCGAAGAGATAGACCGCGTAGCCCCCGAAGCCGCCACCGCAGTATTTCCACGCGAGCGGTCTTACTTCGGCCGGGAGCGCCTCCCGGGCCGGGCCCGTGGCCGCCGGGTCGCCCGGCAGCGGCGCCATGCCTTCCTTGCGCTGAACGTGGCCGTACGACTGGCGCACCGCGTCGGCCAGCCGCGCCAGGTCGCTCCGCCACACCGCATCGCGCGCGGTGGCCGCGGCCAGGGCGATGGCGTCGTAGTCCCGCGGCAGCTTCGCCAGATCCGGCGTGTCGTGCGGCGTGCCCGTCCAGTACAACGCCATCCGGCCGCGCAGAAATTCGCCGTTGTGCTTGAGCTCGAGCTGCGGCCGCTGGCCGCTGTGCCACACGCACAGCCCCGTCTCCGCAATGATCGCGGGATCCTGCCAGCCCACCCCGAGGTCGAGCTCGGAGGTCACGCCGTCCCGGCCGTTCAGCAGCGCCCAGGCCCCGCTGCCGCCGAGGCCCGCGTTGCGCTCGTAGGGCCAGTCGCGCAGCGAAACCGCCGGCGTGATCGCGCAGTTCACCACGTAGGACCCCGCTCGCGCGAACCGTGGCACATCCAGCCAGCCGCCCGCAAAGTCCACCCGGAGCGGCGCCTCCTCGGGCGCGCGGATGAATTTCACGATCTGCGTCGTCGAGACCGGCGAAAACTGCGGCGGCGTCTTCGGCAGCACGACATAGCGCGCGCCAACCTGCGCGCAGAGGTCGCGCTTCAGCTGGCCGTACTTGTCATCCTCGGTCACGGCGAGGATGTCCGGCCGGAGCCGGAGAAAGTCGTCCCGGAAATCAATGCCTTCCTCCCGGCCGTTGCCCACCACCACCTCGTCCACCATGTCGAGCGCCGCGAGCAGCGCGCGCTTGTGGTCGTCCGGCAGCGAGCTTCGCCGGTGCTTGTGCAGCCAGAGCACCTCCGCCGAGGCAAACGACACCGTCAGATGGGCGCCGAGCGCGCGGGCCTCGCGGAAGAACTGGATATGCCCGGCATGGACGATGTCGTAACAGCCGGAGACGAAAACGCGGATCATGGGGAAGCGGAAAGAACGCGACGGTTCCCCAGCCGGGTCAACCGCGAATGCCCGTTGGGAAATCCCCGGCTCTGATCGGATGGAATGTGGAGCTCAGGAAATCCGGAACGATCCCCAGGCCGGACCAAAGTCCCGGGACCATCGCCTCGCCGGACCGATCCCTGATTTCCTGAGTTCCCCATGAAGCGCCTGCCTTGATCCGTCTTGGATTCCCAATCCCACTTTCGGGAAGCCCACGTTCCACTAGCGGACAAACCGTGGCCAGGCCCGCTTGCGCCATCTTTTCTTACCGTTGATAACAAGTATCTTATGCATGCTTGGTTCGGCTGGCACGGGCGTTGCTAAACCCCATCTGCGCCAGCGTTTCCCGTCATCGGCGCAACGCCAACCACCCGCTGACTCCCATGAAATCCTACCTGCTTGTGCTGCTGCTGGCGCTCCCGCCGCTGATCCTCAGCCTGCTTGCCGCCGAGACCGCGGCACCCGTCGGATCCGCCAACCCGGCCAAACTTTGCTCCTCCCCCGCATCCGTGGCGCGACCTCCGGCCGCGACTGCGACGAAGCCAGCTGCCAGCCCGCGCGAAAGCACGAAGGTGGAAAACCGAAATCCGAGCTAAGCTCGATCCAACAGGAAATCCCGAAATCCGAACTGACCCGGCCAACCCGTCGTTTCAGAATTTTCCATTCTTTCCCGTCTTTCGCGTCGCTTAAGCTGTCCCTCGAATTTCGGATTTCCACCTTAGAATTTCTCCAGCCCATGATCCGCCTCCGCAACATCAACCGCGTGTTCCCCCTCAAGGGCGGTCCATTCTACGCCCTGCGCGACATCAGCCTCGAGATCAACGAGGGCGATTTCCTCTCCATCATGGGCCCGTCCGGCTCCGGCAAGTCCACGCTGCTGCACATCCTCGGTCTCCATGACAGCACCTGGTCGGGCGAATTCCACCTCGTCGGCGAGCCCGTCCACCTCCTCGACAAGAAGCAGCGGTTCGCCCTGCAGAAAAAACACATCGGCTTCGTTTTCCAGAGCTACCACCTCCTCGACGACCTCACCGTGTACGAGAACCTCGAGATCCCGCTCTCCTACCGCGACACGCCGAAGCAGGACCGCGAGAGCATCGTGTGCGACGCCCTCGACCGCTTTCACATCGTCGCCAAGCGGGACCTTTATCCGAATCAACTGTCCGGCGGCCAGCAGCAGCTCGTCGGCATCGCCCGCGCCCTCGTCGCCAATCCCGCGCTCATCCTCGCCGACGAACCCACCGGCAACCTCCACTCCGACCAAGGCCGCGAGATCATGCAGCTGTTCAGGAACCTGAACCAGGAGGATGGCGTGACCATCGTCCAGGTCACCCATTCCGAGGAAAACGCCACCTATGGCACGCGCACCGTCCGCCTTGCCGACGGCATGATGCTGAAATGACCACCTCCCTGACCCGCCTGTTTCCCGGGCCCATTCGCTTCCTTCGTCTCCCGGTCCTGCTTGGCCTTGCCTCCTGCGCGCTCGCGTCCGCGCTCCGGGCCGAGGCGCCCCTCACGCTGGACGAGGCCATCCATCTCGCTCTCGGGAAAAACCAGCAGATCAAGGTCCAGTCCTTCGATCAGCCCATCGCCCGCGCGAACCTCCTCGCCGCCTTCGGCCAGTTTGACCCGGCGCTGACGTTCAACCGCAGTTATACCGAGACGGGCACGCCCGCCTCCGCCGATCCCCTCGTCCCGCAGCAGGTCCAGTCGAATGCCTACGGCCTCGCCGTCGCGGGCACCTCCCCCTGGGGACTGATCTACAGCATCGGCGGCAATGCCCAAAGCGCGCGCACCATCCTCGGCGGCACCGGTTCCCCGCAGGATTATCTTTCCTTCGGGGGCATCACCATCACCCAGCCCCTGCTGCGCGGTTTCGGCTTCGGCGCCAACCTGCTGGGCGTCCGCGTCGCCAAGGCCAACCGCGCGATCTCCGACTGGCAGTTCCGCCAGACCGTGATCGATACCGTCACGAATGTCATCTACGCCTTCAGCAACCTCGCCCTCGCGCAGCAGCAACTCCGCATCGCCCAGCGTTCCCACGATCTCTCCGCCAGCCTGCTCGACCAGAACCGGAAGGAGTTTGCCGTCGGCAACGTGTCCAAGAACGACATCACCCAGGCCAAGGCCCGCGTCGCCGCCACTGTGGAATCCATCCTCCTGGCCGAGCAGGCCGTGAACGACGCCACGAATCAGCTCCGCCAGCTGATCGGCGAGACCACGTTTGCCGTCACCCCCGGGCCGCTCGCCATCGATTCGCCCGCCCTGCCCGAGCTCACCCTCCACCCGGCCGACGACCTGCGGGAGGCCTACAACCTGCGGCCCGACTACCAGCAGGCCCGGCTCGGCTTGGTGAAGTACCGCGCCAACGAGATGGCGACCAAGAACCAGCTCCTGCCCCAGGTGGATTTCGTCGGCAGCTACGGCTACAGCGGGCTCGACCAGAGTTTCGCCGTCAGCCGCCGGATGGTCGGCGACCAGGAAAACCGCTCCTACTCGGCCGGCGTGGTGGTCAGCGTGCCCTTCACCTTCGCCCAGGGCCGCGGCAACGCCCGCTCCGCCCGCCTGCAGCTCCGCCAGGCCGAGGCCGACCTCGTCCGGCTTGAGCAGGATATCGCCGTGAGCGTCGCCCACGCCGCCGGCCAGATCGAGACCGCCCGGCGGCGCGTGGCCGCCGACCGCACGGCCTATGACCTCGCCCAGCAGGTCCTCGACGCCGAGGTGAAAAAATACCGCGCCGGCACCAGCAGCACCTTCCTCGTCCTCAATTACCAGGACCAGCTCATCGGCGCCGAGAACAACCTGTATGTCGCGCTCGCCGCCCAGCGCAGCGCCCTCGCCTTCTACGACCACGAAATCGGCCGCACGCTCGAGCGGTACCAGATCACCCTGGCCAAAAACTGAGCCGGCACCATGCAGTTGAGGGTGGAACGCGTTGTCCCCGACGCGTTGGTTGGCTCCGCCCATGGCTGAACATTGGCAGCGCCGATCAGCGCGCCGGGGACCACACGCTCCACCTTTCCAATCCCTCTCATTTCGCCGGGAATTCGTCGTCAACTGCATGACTCCGGCTGAGGGTCTGGTCTGTTCTCTCCGTTTCCTCCGGCAAGGTTTCGGAAGCGAAGGTCGGACCGGCCTGCGCGTACGCGTGCCCGCCTGCCCTGAATTTTCTATTTTTCATCGCTTCGCGGCTTGCGCTCCGCGCGGCGCCCACCTGATAACCGTGCGTGATGGGGCTGCGTCGCGCACCCCGCCGCTCCCCACCCCACCCTGCATGGCTGCCCCGCTTTCCCGGCAAAAACTTCTGCGCGAGTGGAAACTGTACTTTTTCATCCTGCCCTCGCTCGCGATGGTGCTGGTCTTTGCGTACTTCCCGGCGACCAGCGCGATCTACCACAGCTTCTTCGAGTGGGCGGGCGGCGACACCAAGCAGCTGATCGGCTTCGATAATTTCCGGCGGGCGTTCCACGACCAGGTCCTGGTCGACTCTTTCCTCACCGTCAGCGTCCTGATCGTCTTCAACCTCTTCAAGATGATCCCGTCGATCCTCCTCGCGGTGCTCATCCACCGCCTGAAGAGCGATCGCTGGCAGTACCTCTACCGGGTCCTGCTGGTCGTCCCGATGATCGTGCCCGGCCTCGTCACGCTCTTCATCTGGAAGTTCTTCTTCGACCCGAATCTCGGCGTGCTCAACGGCCTGCTCGACTTCACCGGCCTGAAGGGCGCCCTCGTCTGGCTCGACCACCTCTTCGGCTGGGGCGTCTTCTACGCCAACGTGCCCATCGGCTGGCTCTCCCAGCCCGAGCTCATCCTGCCGTCGCTCTTCCTCTGGGGCTTCCCGTGGATCGGCGCCGTCGGCGTCCTCATCTTCCTCGCCGGCCTCCAGTCCATCGGCCAGGAGGTCTACGAGGCGGCGGAAATCGACGGCGTCGGCCCGATCGGGAAATTCCTCTACATCGAGCTCCCCCTCATCCTGACCCAGGTGCGCCTCAGCCTCGTGCTGCTCATCGTCGCCACCCTCGGCGGTTACGGCCTGCAGCTCCAGCTCCTCAACGAGTATGGCGGCCCCGGCGGCCGCGGCATGGTTCCCGGTCTCTGGATGTACAACCGCGCCTTCTATGCCGGCGAGTTCGGCTACGCCTGCGCCATCGGCATGATCCTCTTCGCGTTCATCCTCGCGCTCACCTTCGTGAACAACCGCTACGTCCGCATCGAAAAATGAGCTCCGACGCCCCCACCCTGACCTCCGCCTGGCGCCGCGACTGGTCGAAGCACGTCTTCATCCTGTTCTTCATCCTGATCGAGCTGTTCCCGCTCTACATGATGTTCCAGGTCTCGTTCAAGGACAACGCCACCTTCATCCGCCAGCCGTGGCTGCCGACCAACCCGCTGACCTGGCACTGGGAGAACTGGGGCTTCGCCTTCCATCTCATCCTTCCGTACATCGCCAACACCGTCTTCGTCGCCGTCACCGGCACCGTCGCCTCGCTCTTCCTCGCCATTCTCGGTGCGTACTTCTTCGCCCGGCACAAGCTGCCCGGCAGCGGGATCCTCTGGGCCGCCTTCCTCGCCCTCATGCTCATGCCCGGCGTCGTCAACATCACGCCGCTCTTCATGCTGCTGAAGTCCCTGAAGCTCCTCAACACGCTCTGGGCGCTCGTGCTCGTCGGCGTCGCCTCCGGCCAGGTCTTCAGCATTTTCGTCCTCCGCAATTTCATCGAGGATCTCCCACGCGACCTGTTCGAGGCCGCCGAGATGGACGGCGCCTCGCACCTCCAGCAGGTCTTCAACGTCGTCATTCCCATGTCCGGCCCGATCATTGGCACCCTCGCCATCCTGTCGTTCCTCTCGATGTGGAACGACTTCCTCCTCCCGCTCATTGTGCTGCGGGACCAGGACCTCTTCACCCTCGGCGTCGGCCTGATCTACCTCGACGGCGAGTACGTCAAGCAGTGGGGCCAGATCATGGCCGCCTATTTCGTCGCATCGATTCCCCTCATCATCGTGTTCCTCTTTACGATGCGCCTCTTCGTCCGCGGCCTCTCCGCCGGCGCGATCAAGGGCTGAGACCGGGCGGTGGACGCAGCGGGTAGGCGGGCACCTCCGAGTCCAATGGGGTTGAACCCCGCCGGTGGATGACTCCGCCCGGGTAATCCCAGGTCCGCGCTGATTCAGCGCCAATTTCGGTGGCCCGCCGTTCCGCTCCATGCGTCGGAACGAAGGCTGGGTCTCACCTCCGATTCCGTCCCCGCGCTTTGCACGGAGGCCTTTCATTCGTCGGTCTTTTTGCACGAAAACCAGGCTCGTTTCGCGAGTGAATCATCGGCGATTATTTTTTATAAACATCTCCATCAGTTGGTTACAACTGTCTCGAGGAGCGTTGGCACACATCGAGGTAGGTACAGACCCCGTATCTGACAACCGCAACTTAAACTAAACTGCCATCATGTACTCCTCTTCAACAGGTCTCGGCACCCCCTCCAAGGGCGCTCCCGGCAAGTCTCCGCGCACGTCAGCAAAATCCCCCGCCAATCCCAGCAGTTCAGCCAACGAAGCCATCATCGACGCCGGCCTCGTCGAGCGCTTCAACTCCGGCGATGACGCCGCCTTCGTCCAAATCATGGACCGCTACCGCGCCAAGATTTTCACCGTCACCCTCGGCCTGCTCCGCAACCACGCGGACGCGGAGGAGATCACCCAGGACACCTTCATCCGGGCGCACCGCGGGCTCGGCCGCTTCCGCGGCGACTCCTCGCTGGCCACCTGGCTCTACCGCATCGCGGTAAACCTCGCCCGCAACCGCTACTGGTACTTCTTCCGCCGCCGCCGCCAGGACTCCCTCTCGCTTGACTGCGCCCTCGGCGAGGACAACGACGGCACCTTCGCCGATCTCGTCGCCGATGTCGCCCAGGACCCGGCCCAGGAAACCGCCACCGGCGAGTTTTCCGACCTGATCAACCGGTGCATGGCCCAGCTCGACGCCCGCCACCGCGAGATCCTCACCCTGCGCAACGTCCTCAACCGCTCCTACGAGGAGATCGCCACCGCGCTCGGCATCAACGTCGGCACCGTGAAAAGCCGCATCGCCCGCGCCCGTGAAAACCTCCGCGCCCTCCTCGCCGCGGCCTGCCCCGAGTTCGCCCCCGATTCCGCTCCCGCCGACTGGTTCATCCCCACCCGCTCCAGCTACGGCCGTCCCGCCATCGCCACCGCCTGAACCCCGGAGAAGTGTCATATAATATATGACACTTCTCCGGTTCAGTTTTCCGCTCATTGGGTGACAAACTTTGTAGCTGGCAGGCCACGCTTCCTTCCCCGCGGCGTGGCCTTGTTTTTTGGCGCGAGCCGGCCTGAATGGGACACGTGCCTCCCGTCCTCCAGGTCACCCCGCTGGCCGCGCGCCGCTTCCTGCGCCGCGCGCTGCTGCTCGATCAGCCGGTGCCCGATGTCGCCACCGCGCTCGCGCACCATGGCTACTTCCAGATTGACCCCATCAACGTCTGCGGGCGCATGCATGATCTGATCCTCCGTCCTCGCGTGGCCGGCTACCGCGAGGGCGACCTCATGCGCCACCTGCACGGGGACCCGGCCCCGCTGCCCGCCGCGGCCCGCACCGCCTTCGAGCATCATCTGCCCGGCAGCCAGATTCTCGTGGCCTTTCCCCTCGCGGCCTGGCCCCACCTGCTCACCGCCATGCACGCGCGCACGAAGCGCGCCGGTGCCTGGTCCGGCTGGCTCACGCCGCGGGAACGCGAAATCGCCCCCCGGCTGCTCGCCGAACTCGCGGCCCGGGGCCCGCTCGGTTCGGAGGATCTCCACGACGGGCGCAGTTCCCGGCGCGGCTGGGGTTCGATGACCCTCGCCAAATCCGCGCTGCAGAAAATGTTTTTCCACGGCCGGCTGCTCATCGCCGCGCGCGACAAGAACCGCCGGCTCTACCATCTCCCCGAGCACGTCCTGCCCGCCGCCACCCTCGCCCTCCCGGCCCCTTCCGCGGAGGACACGGCGCGCTGGCTCCTTCTTACCCAGCTGCGCCAGCGCCGCCTGTCCACGCTCAAGCGCGGTCAATTGCCCTTGGTCGCCGACGACGTGCAGGCCGTCGCGATCGCCGGCGCTCCGCTCCTTTACTGCCTGCGCGAGGATGTGCCCGCATTGCTGGCCGCCGCGGAGGACGCCCGCCCGGCCGCCGGCGATCCGCTGCTGCTCGCCCCGCTCGATCCGATCATCTATGATCGCCGCGTCGTCCGGCAACTCTGGGATTTTGACTACACGTGGGAGGTCTACACGCCCGCGCACAAGCGGACCCGAGGTTATTACGCGCTGCCCATCCTTTCCGGTCTGGAACTCGTCGGCCACGTCGACCCCAAGGCCGACCGCGAACGCCGCCGGCTCGTCATCGTCTCGCGCCGCGTCCGCCGGGGTCATCGCATCGCCGGCGCCGTGAGTTCGCTCGCCGTCTGGCTTGGCCTGCGCCCCCGCTAGGAAGCGTTGTCATTCTGGGCGCAGCGAAGAATCCAGTCTGGGTTCGCGCCGGCTTCGATCGTGTCCAACTGGATTCTTCGCTGCGCTCAGAATGACAGCATAGGAACGTTGGGCTCTTATTCAGCCTTTGCCCCGGCACGAACGCAGCTTGAGTGGCCTGCCCACGCTTGCTTGAGTGCGCGGGTTGACTTCCCGTCCCGCACCGCCACGCGCGTCCCCCCGCTCTTTCCTGCCGGCCGCCTTTGTCTTCGCGGTCGTCGCGTTCGCTTGGTGGCGGTTTTCGGACAACACTGCCGACAACGACTTGTGGGGACATGTGCTCTATGGGCAGCGGGCCCTGGCGCTTGGTCACGTCGAGAAAACCGACCCATTCAGCTGGACCGCCGCCGGCGCCCCGTGGATCAACCACGAGGTCCTTGCGGAAAGAACCCTGGGTTGGGTTCACCACCTCGCTGGCGGGACTGGCCTTTGGTTCCTGTCCGTCTTCACCGCCGCTGTCACCCTGCTCCTGGCCTGGTTCGAAGTGCGCCGCGATGCCCGGGACCCCGGTCTGGGCCTCACGTTCGCCGCGTTGCTGGCCGCCTCCACCAACGGGATCGCGCTCGGTTTCTCCGCCCGGCCGCAACTGGCCACGATGCTCGCGCTCGTCGTGCTGCTCGGCCAGATGCGCCTGCTCTACGCCGGCTGGCGCTGGGCCCTGCTCACCCTGCCGGTGCTCGTGCTGGTCTGGATCAATACCCATGGCGGCGTGCTGGCCGGATTGCTACTGCTCGGCCTCGCCGCCCTGGTCACCGGCGTGCAGGGCCTCGCACCCGAGGCCCTGAACCGCCGTTTCTTTGCCGGGCCGCCCCGGACGGCATGGCTGCTGTTCGCCGCGGCCCTGGCCTCTAGCCTCGCCGCCGCCCTCGCCACGCCGTGGGGACCGGAAAGCCTGCGCTGGCTCGTCGCCTCGGTCAGCTACACGCGTCCCGAAATCACCGAATGGCAATCCACGCCGCTTGATTTCGCCCATGCTACGTTCTGGTTTGTCGCGCTCCTCAGCCTCGCCGCGTGGCTGTGGAGCCGGCGCGGACGCCGCGCCTGGGAAGCGGCCGCCCTCGCCGTCCTCCTCACGATGGCGTGGCGGCACCAGCGGCATGTTTCGCTCTTCTGCCTGGCCAACCTCGTGCTCACGCCGCCGCACCTGCTGGACCTGCTGCAACGCGTCCGGTCCCATGCCACGGGCCTCGTCGCGGCGTTCCAAGGCACCGGCCTGCGGCTGGCCGTCACCCTTCTCCTGCTGGCCGCCGGCGCCGCCGCGCTCGCCGCCAGCATGCGGGCACCCCGCCGCGACCCATGGACCATCGAGGTGGAACGCGATCAGTTTCCCTGCGCCGCGCTGCACTTCCTCCAAGCCCACCCGGTCGCGGGCAACCTGCTCGTGTTCTTCGACTGGGGTCAGCAGGCGATGTGGTCCCTTCCACGCAATCGCGTCTCTTTCGACGGCCGGTTCGACACCGTTTACCCGCGCGCCCTCATCGAGGCGCATTGGCGATTCTATCGCGGCGAGTCCGTCGATCCGACCGTGCTTGATCTCCGTCGCGCCGACGTCGCCTTGCTGCCGTCGGGAGGCGGCGGAGCCCGCCAGCTCCTCGCCGACGGCTGGACCCTCGTCTACTGGGACCCGCTTGCCTGTGTCGTGGTGCGCGCGCCGTCAGCAAGCCCGTCACTCGCCAGCCTGCACCTGCCAGTGCGCGCAGGCATGGAGGCCGTCGCGGGCCGCGAGCCCTTCCCGAATGCCCCTTCGGCCTGGGTCTCACCGGCAAACGCCAAATCCCGCTGATCGTCGCCGATCCCGAATGCTTCCCGCCCACGCCGGCGGCCTTCGTTCTCTCCGATCCCTCCTGTAAGGACCAATGCCGTCCTGATCGGGTGCTTGGGGATTAGTGCGAATGAGCGGCCATTAGGGCTGAAAAATCCATGCTGCAGCTGATTGAAGCGGTTTTTCCGTGCACCTGCGCGCGGCCTGCACGTAATCAGGCGCCTCCATGCCCGATTCGCCCGATCTTGCCCAACTGCTGAAGCGCACCTTCGGCTACGGCACATTCCGCCCGCTGCAGCGCGAGATCATCGAGGCCACGCTCGCCGGCCGGGATGTCTTTGCCCTGCTCCCCACCGGCGGCGGCAAGTCCCTTTGCTTCCAGCTTCCCGCGCTCGCCCGCCCCGGCCTCACCGTCGTCGTCTCGCCGCTGATCGCCCTGATGAAGGACCAGGTCGACGCCCTCCAGGCCAGCGGCGTCGCCGCCACCTTCCTCAACTCCACGCTCGGCGCCGAGGAGTCCCGCGCCCGGCTGCGCGGGCTGCACCGCGGCGAGTACAAACTCCTCTACGCGGCACCCGAGCGCCTCATGCTCGAGGGCTGGGTGGAGAACCTGAAGGCGTGGAAGGTCGCCTGCCTCGCCATCGACGAGGCCCACTGCGTCTCTGAGTGGGGCCACGACTTCCGCCCGGAATACCGCCAGCTCGCCCAGCTCCGCGCCGCCCTGCCCGGTGTGCCCGTCATGGCGCTCACCGCCACGGCCACCGGCCGCGTCCGCGCCGACATCATCACGCACCTCATGCTGCGTGAACCGGCCACATTCGTCGCGAGCTTCAACCGCCCGAACCTCACCTACCGCGTCATCCCCAAGGACGAACCGCTCAAGCAGATCATCAACTTTGTCCGCCCCCGCGAGCACGAGAGCGGCATCATCTACTGTGCCAGCCGCGCCACCACCGAACGGGTCGCCGAGGCGCTCGCCGGCCGCGGTTTTCTCGCGCGGGCCTACCATGCCGGACTCACCGGTGACGCGCGCGCCGGCAGCCAGGAGGCCTTCCTCCGCGACGACACCCGCATCATTTGCGCGACCATCGCCTTCGGCATGGGCATCAACAAGCCGAACGTCCGCTGGATCATCCACCACGACCTGCCCAAAAACGTCGAGGGCTATTACCAGGAGACCGGCCGCGCCGGGCGCGACGGCCTGCCGGGTGACTGCCTGCTCCTGTTCAGCGCCGGCGACATTGCGAAGCAGACCCACTTCCTCGACGAGATCACCAACGAGCAGGAACAGCAGGTCGCCCGCGCCCAGCTCCGCCAGATCGTGCACTACGCCGAGAGCGCCGGCTGCCGCCGCGCCGAGTTGCTCGACTACTTCGGCGAGAAATTCCCGCTCGATAACTGCGGCGCCTGCGACAACTGCCTCGAGCCGCGGGACACCTATGACGGCACCATCGTCGCCCAGAAATTCCTCTCCTGTGTCTACCGCATCTCGCAGAACAGCCGCTTCGGCGTGGGGATGAACCACGTCATCGAGGTCCTCACCGGGGCCGACACCGACAAGGTCCGCCGCTGGGGCCACGACCGGCTCACCACCTACGGCATCGGCGCGGAGTTCTCCCGCCCGCAGTGGGCCGCCGTCGGCCGCGAGCTCATGCGTCTCGGCTACCTTGCCGTCGCCGAGGGCGAATACGCCACGCTGGAGCTGACGCCCGAGGGCCTCGCAGTCCTGAAAGCCCGCACGCCGATCACACTCACCAAGCCGATGAACCTGCCCAAGGCCAAGCGCGTCACCCGCCGCGAGGGCGACATCGAGTGTGACGAGATTCTCTTCGAGCGGCTGCGCACGCTCCGTCGCAAGCTCGCCGACGAGCGCAAGGTCCCCGCGTACATCGTTTTTGGCGACACGACGCTGCGCGCCATGGCCCGCTACTATCCCAACACGCCCGACGCGATGGAGGGCATCCCCGGCATGGGCGAGAAGAAGCGCGCCGAGTTCGCCGCAGCCTTCGCCACCGAGATCGCCGCCTACCTGGCGACCCACTCCCGCCAGGCCTTCAAATGACAATCGAGTAATCTGTAACTCAGGAACTCCGGTGTCGTTCCGCCCAGTTTTTTTGGTTTCGGATCATTCAGCCTATGCGGGCTCGTTCCAGAGTTCCTTAGTTCCAGAATAAGATTCTCACTCCCCCCGCTTGATCCACACCGCCATCGGCGCGAGCCCGCGGTTGTTCCAGGCGTAATACGGGATCGCGGTGAAGGACCCCGCCCGGTCGTCCGCGACCTCGAGCACCGTGATCCCGCCAAGCAATCCGGCCTGCACCACCGGCACGATCTTCGCGCCCGCAGGCAGGGTCAGTTCAGCCGGCGCCGTTATGCTGTCCGTGCCTTCCACGCAGTACACCACCGGCCCGCGTTCCAGCGCCACGCAGCCCGTGATCGCCGCGATCAAGGGGCTGCCCCGGACGGTCCGCACCGGCATTGGCAGATCCAGTTCGACGTAGTCGCCCGGCCGCCATTGCCGCGTGATGACGACATAGCCCTGCTCGAGCTTCGGCACCATCTCCTGCCCATTGACGCACAGCGTCCAGGCCGCCGGGACCGCGTCGTCGTAGCGGTACAGGTCCGACGGCACCGGCCGGCCCTGAACCCAGCCGGGGATGCGCAGCCGGAGCGTGAACGCCGCCGGGGTCTCCGGTGACACGGTCAGACGCACCCGGCCGTCCCAGGGATACTCCGTTTCCTGCCTCAGCTTCACCCGCATGCCGGCCACCGCCGCCTCGCCCTCGCTCGGGGCGTAGAAATTCACGTGGAGCGAATCGCCTCGCACGGCATAAAAATAGCCGGTGATTGCCGCCGTCGTGCGCATCAGGTTGGGCGGGCAGCAGGCGCAGCCAAACCACGGCGCCCGGCCGGCAAACCCGTGGTTGTTTTTCGCCACGCCATCGTAGACCAGCGGATTGGGGTAGAAAAACCGATCGCCCGTCAGCGAGGCTCCGCTGATGAAGCCGTTGTAACAGGTCCGCTCCAGCACATCCATGTACTGCGACTCACCCGTGAAAAGGAACATCCGGTGGTTCCACATCATGAACGCGATCGCGGCGCAGGTCTCGTTGTAACCGTCGTTCGGCAGCTCATGGTCCGCCCCGTACGCCTCCCCGTGTCCCATGGCCCCCACGCCGCCCGTGAGGTAGAGTTTTTTGCCGGCCGCGTTGTCCCAGATTTTCGTGATCGCGCTGACATAGCGCGCATCGCCCGTCAGCGCGGCGACATCCGCCATGCCGGCATACATGTAGTTGGCCCGGACCGCATGCCCGACCGCCTCGGCCTGGTCGACGACCCGCTGGTGCTGCTGGCTGTAGACCTTCCCGTCCGGCCCGCGGGCCTCGAGGAAGATCTGCGCCAGCTCCAGCCAGCGCGCATCGCCCGTCACCCGGTAAAGCTTCGCCAGCCCCATCTCAATCACCTGGTGCCCCGGCGCGATGCGCAGCCGGCGGTCGCCAAAATCCCGCCACAGCAGCTCCGCGCTTTTCAGGCAGACGTCGAGCAGCGTGCGTTTGCCCGTCGCCTGCCAGTGCGCGACACCCGCCTCGTACAGATGGCCGAGATTGTAGATCTCGTGGCTGAGGATCGGATCCAGCAGCCAGCGCTGCGGATCGATCCACTCGTGCGCCGGCGAGTCCGGATGCATCGTCCGGAACGTGTACAGGTAGCCATCCGGCTCCTGTGCCGCCGCGATCCGCGCGATCCATGCATCGAGCGTCCGGTCCAGTGCAACGTCCGGCTTCAGGCTGAGTGCATACGCGGCGCCTTCGATCACCTTGTAGACGTCCGAATCGTCGAAGGGGTAGATCGTCACCGGCTTGTTCTGAAAGCCCGTCTCCCCCGCCGCCCGCCGGCGCATCGTTTCGGCCGCGAGGTCGAAGTTGCGCAGCCGCCCGGTCTCCTCGCACTGCCGCAGGGCAAACGGCACCGTCACCGTCCGGTTGACCTCCTGCTTCGCCTGCCAGAATCCGCCCGTCACCCGGACCGCGGTGAAGGGCACGGGCTGAACGGGATAATCCCGGGCCGGGGCGGATATGGCCGGTGCCGACCGGGCCGTCGAAGGGGTAACGACAGGATTGGACATGGGATAAGGAAAGCCGGGCCATGCTTGCGCCCGGCCCTGTCAGGTCCACCCGATTCTACTGGGAATCAAGGGGGCGGACACGTCCCACCCCTAGCGCAGGAACAGCTTGTACGCCGCGCTGCCCGTCTCCTCGGAGTACCGGTAGCCGAGGGTTTTCAGGAAACGCCGGAAGGTCTTCATCTCCGCGGGCGGCACCTGCAGGCCGATGAAGATCCGGCCGTAGTCGGCGCCCAGGTTGCGGTAGTGGAACAGGCTGATGTTCCAGCTGCGCGACATGGAGTTCAGGAACTTCATCAGCGCGCCCGGCCGCTCCGGAAACTCGAAGTGGAACACGAGCTCGTTCTGCGCCAGGGCCGACCGTCCTCCCACCATGTGCCGGATGTGCGACTTCGCCATGTCGTCGCCCGTCAGGTCCAGCGCCTTGAAGCCGTGCCGGTTGAAGTGCGCCGCGATCCGGCGGCTCTCCGCCCGCCCCGCCATCTGGACGCCCACGAAGATATGCGCCGCTTTCGCGTCCGCGATCCGGTAATTGAACTCGGTCACGTTCCGGTTCCCCACCAGCGCGCAGAATTTCCGGAGGCTGCCCGGCCCCTCCGGGATCGTCACCGCGAACAACCCTTCGCGATGCTCACCCACCTCCGCCCGCTCGGCGATGAACCGCAGACGGTCGAAGTTCAGGTTGGCCCCGCAGGCCACGGCCACGAGGGTCGCGCCCTGCAGCCGGTGCCGCTCCACGTACGCCTTGGCCCCCGCCACCGCCAGCGCGCCCGCCGGCTCCAGCACCGCCCGCGTATCCTCGAACACGTCCTTGATCGCTGCGCAGATGTCGTCCGTGTCCACCCGGACCACTTCGTCCAGGTAACGCCGGCACAGCCGGAAGGTTTCCCGGCCCACCTGCTTCACCGCCACGCCGTCGGCAAACAGCCCGACGCGGTCCAGCTTGACCCGGCGGCCGGCCTTGAGCGACCGGTACATCGCATCCGAGTCGAACGGCTCCACGCCGATCACGCGGATCCGCGGGTTCACCTGCTTCACGTAGGCCGCGATGCCCGCGGCCAACCCGCCGCCGCCGATGGCGACGAAGATCGCGTGAAGCGGCCCCGGCTGCTGCTGCAGGATCTCCATCGCGATCGTGCCCTGCCCGGCGATCACGTCCGGGTCGTCGAAGGGGTGCACGAAGGTCAGCTGCTTTTGCCGCTCCAGGTCGCGCGCATGGCCGTAGGCCTCGTCGAACGTGTCGCCGAACAGCACCACCTCGCCGCCCCGGGCCTTGACCGCCAGGATCTTCACCTGCGGCGTGGTCACGGGCATGACGATGACCGCGCGGCCGCCCAGCCGCTTGGCCGCCAGCGCCACGCCCTGCGCATGGTTGCCGGCCGAGGCGCAGATCACCCCGCGCTTCAGCACCTCGGGCGCCAGGTGCGCCATCTTGTTGTACGCGCCGCGCAGCTTGAACGAAAAGACGCTCTGCATGTCCTCGCGCTTCAGCAGCAGGGTGTTGTTCAGCCGCGCCGACAGGTTCGCCGCCTTGTCCAGCGGGGTTTCCCGGGCCACGTCATAGACGCGGGCGGTAAGGATCTTTTGAAGGTAATCGGTCATAAGGACCCGGAGGGATACCCCCTCCGAGGGGGTGGGTGTGGCGGCAAATCCACGGCATGTCGACGCGGATTTTCCTTATGACAAATGGCGCCTAGTCCGCGAACCGCCACGCCGGAACGAAGTCCGGCGGCAGCAGCTCCTGCTTCAGGTGCGCGCGCACCATCTCGATCGGCATGCTGCCGCCCTGCATGATGCCGTCATGAAACTGCCGGTCGGTCATCCTGCCCGGTGCGACGAGTTCCCGGTGCAGCGCCCGGAGCTGGAGCGCGCCCATCATGTAGCCGACCTGGTAGAGCGGCGAGTAATCGCCGTTGAACGAGCGCCGCACCTCGCCGGTCGCGCTCGCCCGCTCGTGGCCCACGCGGTCGACGAGGAAGTCGATGCACTGCTGCGGGGTCCACTTGCCGAGGTGGAAGTTGAGCGAGAAGATGATCCGCGCGCAGCGATGCGTGCGCCAGAACAGCATGCCGATCCGGTCCTCCGGCGTGCGCGGGAAGTGCAGGTCCCACATCTGGAACTCCCACCACAGCGCCCAGCCCTCGACCCAGAAGGGCGTGGTGAAGAGCTCGCGGTGCTGGTTGACGCGCGCCTGGTAGTAATACTGCAGGTGATGGCCCGGCAGCAGCTCATGAAAGACGGTCGCCCGCGCGAAATGGATGTTGTTCGCCCGCAGGCTCTGCAGCTTTTCCTCCTCGTCCATCGTGTCCGTCGGGTAGGACACGAGGATGTCGTTTCCGCCGAGGAAGAACGGCGCCACCTTCTGCTGCGCCGGCGGCATCATGCGCAGGCGCCAGATGTCCGCGGCCAGCGGCGGGATGGTCACCAGCTGCCGGTCCTCCACGAACTTGATGGCCTCCAGCGCCAGGTCGCGCACCAGCTCGGGCTGGCGGCCGGGCTCCACGTAGTCCTGCTTCACTTTTTCCAGCGCGGCCTTCCAGTCGTCGCCGCAGCCCATCTCGCGGGCGGCGCGCTTCCATTCGGCGTCGCACCACGCAAACTCGCGGTTGGCGATGGCGATCAGTTCCTCGGGCGTGTAGGGGATCATCTCGTGCTGGAGTTCCGCCATCAGGCCGTCGCGGCCGATCGGGTCGCCGATGATCGGCTCGTCCTTGCCCGGTTCCACGCCCACCACTTTTTCCCGCAGGAATTTCGCGTAGCCGTCCAGCGCCTCGCCGAACGCCTGGTACGGCGCGCGGTTCCACCAGCTGAAGACCGGGTCGTAGCCATCGTAGTGCTTGAACCAGTCGTCGAGCGACTTCCGCAGTTCCGCCAGGCGGTTGGCCGCGCGGTAGGCGATGATGCGCGTGGTGGTGATCGGGGCGGTCTTCGCGTCCGCCGCGTCCCGGGCGGACGCGGACTTGCCGTCGCCGGGCTTCGCCGCCTTCAACCCCGCCTCAAGTCCCGCCCGGGCCTGCTCAAGCTCCTTGCGCATCCGGTCCAGCGCGGCCGCCGTGGCCTTGCCGTCCACGGGCTGCATCATGCGCCGGGACTCCTGCAGCTGGGCGATGGACTCCGCAAACGGCAGCAGCGGCGCCGTCTCCTGCGCACGCCGCTCCTCCCGGTCGAGCAGGCGCAGTTCGTAGGTGAGCTGCGCGCGCAGGAGCGTGGCGTCAATGCGGCCCTCGGCCCCAAGCGTGGTGAACGCCACCTGCCCGAGCCGCTGCTGCCAAGCCTGGTAGAACTCGCGCATCCGCCGCCGGTACAGTGCGGAGTTCCTTACGCTGTAGAAGCGCTGCAGCTCCGCCCGGTCGGTTTCGAAGCGCTCGACCAGCTCGCGCAGTTCGCTCGAGGCGGGCTTGGTCAGCTGCGCCAACTCGGGCGGCACGTAATCCGCGGTGGCCCGCGTCGCGACCGGCGCGGGGTCCGCCGCCAGCGCAACGGAGCCGAACATGACCAACAGGGCGGGAAGCAGGCGATGGGAGGGCATCCGCCGACTACAGCCTTCGTGCCCTGTGTGGTCAAACGCGCACGCGCCAGATTTGCCATTGCGCGGGGCGCGAAGCGCGCCGCGGCAATCCAGCTGGATTGCTTCGTCGTCCCGTCAACGGGACACCTCGCAATGACAAAAGGACCCGCCGTCGTGCTAGAATTTCCACTCCGCGCCCCCGAACGCCCCGAAGCCGAGCGCCGGGTAGCCGTTCACTGGCTCGTATTTCTCGTCGAAGAGGTTCTCCAACCGCGCCTTGAGCGCAAAACGCTTGTTCACCTGCCAGGCCGCGTACAGCCGCACGACGGTATAGGCCGGGGAGTTGACCGTCAGGTAGGTCTGAGCATCGACGTCCTGCTCGCCGGCGACGTAGACCAGTCCCGCCCCGGCGCTGACTCCGTGGCCGAACTCATGCCAGAGGTCCGCGTTGACCGAGTTCCGCGGACGCCGGAGCAGCCGCGTGCCCTGCGTGAGGTCGTTGGCCGCCAGGTAGGTGTAGGCCAGCCGCGCCTTCACCGCCTCCCCGAGCGTGGTCTGGGCCGCCAACTCGACTCCGCTGGTCCGGGCTTGGTCGACGTTTTCCACCGTGCTCGGGAACACGGCAAAATTGTAGACGATCAGGTCCGTGAAATCCGTCTGGAACCACGTCACGCTGAGCGTGCCCCTTTGCTGCGGCAGGTAGTAATCCACCCCGGCGTCCCACCCCCTCGCTCTCTCGGGGCGGAGGTTCGGGTTGCCGACGTAGTAGGCGCTCTGCCCATAGAGATCGAGGAACCCCGGCGAGCGGAAGCCCGTGCCGTAGCTCGACCGGAACTTGAGCGCGCGGTGGGCAACCAGCCAAGCCGCGGTCACCCGGCCCGTGGTGGCATGGCCGAACGTGTCGAAGTCGTCGTTGCGCAGCCCCGCGGTCAGGAAGACGTTTTCCACCGGCGTGATTTCATCCTGCACGAAGAACGCGAGCAGCGACTGGCTCTTGTCGATGTCGCCGAAGCCGGTGTTGATCGTGTGGTTCTCTTCCGCCGTCAGCCCGGCCGTGAGGCGCTGGTGCTCCAGCCCGGAAAAGGTGTTCTGCCAGTCCAGCACGACCCGCTGGTTCTTGACGACGCTGATGTCGGGCGGCTGACCCGGGCTCGGGTCATCCGCGACAAAGCGGCGGTCCTGTCCGCCCAGCGTCACGTGCGAGGTGAGCGTGTCGGAGGCCTTCACCTCGGCAAAGGCCGTGACGAGCAGGTTGTCCTCCCGGTCCTGATTATAGGGATTGTTCGTGAACCGGTCGCCGGGGTCCCCGTAGATGCCCTCGAACCAGCGCAACGTGCCGCCGACGGCGACCGCGTCGTTGAGCGTGCGGTCCAGGCGAAGCGTGACGTTGGTGCTGTCGAAGGAATTGTTGACCCGGGCATTGTCGGTCTGTCCGCCTTCCGCGGAGAAATTATACGCCCACCCCGAGTTCGCCGGCGCGCCCTGGGCCGCTACCGACCCCTGCACCGTGCCGTAACTGCCCGCTTCGGCGCCCACGCTGCCGGACGGATCGCCGGTGCCGCGCTGCGAGTGCAGTGAGACAACCCCGCCGACCGCCTCGCCGCCATACAGTGTGCTTTGCGGGCCGTGCGCCACCTCAAGGCTGTCGCACGCCCCGAGGCGGGCGCCGCCGAGAAAAACAGCATAGTCCGTGTTCGGGTCATTGAGCCGCAGGCCGTCGACCAGGAACAGGGTCTGGTTCGAATTGGCCCCGCGCAGGAAAATTGACGTGCTGGCACCCGGCGCGCCCGAGGGGAAGAGCGGGGCGCCCGCCACGCCGCCGAGGGCCTGCGCGAGGGTGGTGATCTGCTCCTGGGCCAGCTCGGCGCTGGCGAGCACGTCGACCGCGCTGCCCACGGTCTGGGGTGCGGAAGGCGTGCGCGTCGCCGTGGTGATGAACGGCTCGAGCTGTTCAGGCGGCGTCTGGCCGCGAACGGTGGCAAGCGCCAGGATGGCGCCAAGGACAAGCAAGGCCTGGCGCGGAAGACGCGCCGGTGGTTGGGGATTCATGGATTTCTGCAGGTTGAGCGGGGCAAGAGCAGAAATCCCCGGCCGCAAAAGCGGCCGGAGCCACCACCCTCACCTTCATTTGGCGATGAAGTTTAGCGAAGCGGCACGGTCCGCCTGGTGGCGGTCCGACCGATTTGCGTGAGCCTCCCGGGGGCAGATGTTCGGACTCCGCATGTGTGCGCGGAGCGCGCAAGTAACAAGGTCTCAAGTGCCAAGTACCAGGAATTTTCGCCCCGGCTTAGTGCCGGCTGTGATCGTTCCTGTTATTTGCTCCTTGCGACTTGTCACTTGCGCGCCCCGCGCGCCTCCCCCCTCGCCTTCACCGGCACTTGCGTGCCGATTGGCTTTCCCGCCGGGTCTGGCCGGCGGCGTGGGTTCGTGATGCGTTACCGCAGCGCAACTGTGGCCGGTTTTCACGGCCTTCCCTGTTTCCCGAAAGTTAACGAAAGAACGTCAGACCCCGGCAGAGTGGGAAGCGGCCGGGACCGGTGCAAGCTAAAGCATAAATCAACATATAAGGATTCGAAGATATGTTACTTGCCAAACGGCGGGTCTGGCTATGTTCTGGCCGCTCCCTCCCATGGCCTTCTCCGCCCCAAATCCCGCTCCCTCGACCGAGGCGCTCCGCGCGCTCTTCGCGAGCCGCATCGCCATCCTCGATGGCGCAATGGGCACCATGATCCAGGACCGTCAGCTCACCGAGGCGGATTTCCGCGGCGAGCGCTTCAAGGCCCATCCCCACGATCTCCGCGGCAACAACGACCTGCTCTCGCTCACCCGCCCCGATATCATCGAGGCCATTCACCTGGCTTATTTCGAGGCCGGCGCCGATCTCGTCGAGACCAACACCTTCAACTCCACCGCCATCTCCCAGGCCGACTATCGGACCGAGTTGCTCGTGCCCGAGATGAACCTCGCCTCCGCCCAACTCGCCCGCCGCGCCGCGGATCGCGCCACGGCAAAGCTCGGCCGGCCCTGCTTCGTGGCCGGCGCCCTCGGCCCCACCAACCGCACTGCGTCCATGTCGCCCGACGTCAACCGCCCCGATTTTCGCGCCGTCACGTTCGACGTGCTCGTCGCCGCCTACCTCGAGCAGGCCCGCGCCCTCGTCGCCGGCGGCGTCGACGCCCTCCTCGTCGAGACCATCTTCGACACCCTCAACGCCAAGGCCGCCCTCTTCGCCCTGGAGCAGCTCTTCGACGAGACCGGCGTCCGCCTGCCCGTGATGATCTCCGTCACGATCACCGATGCCTCCGGCCGCACGCTCTCCGGCCAGACGGTCGGCGCGTTCTACCACAGCATTCGTCACGCGCGGCCCTTCAGCCTTGGCATCAACTGCGCCCTCGGCGGCGCGCAAATGCGGCCTTACATTGAGGAACTTGCCGGCCTCGCGGACTGCTTCGTCAGCTGCTACCCGAACGCCGGCCTGCCCAATGCCTTCGGCGGCTACGACGAATCGCCCGCCGACATGGCCCGTGTCCTCGGCGACTTCGCCGCGCAGGGCTGGCTCAACCTCGTCGGCGGCTGCTGCGGCTCCACCCCCGCCCACATCGCCGCCATTGCCGCCGCGGTCCATCGCAGTCCGCCGCGCGCCGCACCCACCCGCGCCCAGGCGATGCGGCTGAGCGGCCTCGAAGCGCTGACCGTCACCTGAACTTTCCACGCCAAGCCGCAAAAAATTCCTTCAATCCCGACTTCGCGCCACTGCGCCTCGGCGTGAGCCTCTTCCCGTGACCAGATCCGCCTCCAGTTTTCTTGTCGTCGGCGAGCGCACCAACATCACCGGCTCGCCCAAGTTCGCCAAGGCGCTCAAGGCCGGGGACTGGGACGCCTGCCTGGCCATCGCGCGACAGCAGGTCGAGAGCGGCGCCAACCTCATCGACATCAACGTCGACGAGGCCCTGATCGAGGGCGAGCCGACGATGGTGAAGTTCCTCAACCTCATCGCCGCTGAGCCGGAGATTTCCCGCGTGCCCGTCATGATCGACTCCTCCAAGTGGAGCGTCCTCGAGGCCGGCCTGAAATGCCTCCAGGGCAAGGGCATCGTCAATTCCATCTCCCTGAAGGACGGCGAGGCCGAGTTCCTCCGCCGTGCCAGGCTGCTGATGCGCTACGGCGCCGCCGCGGTGGTGATGGCGTTTGACGAGCAGGGCCAGGCCGCCTCCCGGGACGAGAAGGTCCGCATCTGCACGCGCGCCTACCGGCTCCTCGTGGACCGGCTCGGCTTCCCGCCCGAGGACATCGTCTTCGACCCGAACATCCTCACCGTCGCCACCGGTATCGAGGAGCACAACAACTACGCCGTCGATTTCTTCGAGGCCACGCGGATCATCAAGGCCACCCTGCCGCTCGCCAAGGTCTCCGGCGGCGTCTCCAACGTCTCGTTCTCCTTCCGCGGCAACAACCCCGTGCGCGAGGCGATCCATGCCGTCTTCCTCTACCACGCCATCCGCGCCGGCCTCGACATGGCCATCGTCAACGCCGGCATGCTCGGCGTCTACGAGGAGATCCCCAAGGACCTCCTCGAGCGCGTCGAGGACGTCATCCTCAACCGCCGGCCTGACGCCACAGAGCGGCTGGTCACGTTCGCTGACGACCTCAAGGCCGCCGAAACCGCCGCCAAGGGTGGCGAGCTTAAGGCTTCAAGCCTGCCCCCTGCCGCCACCGACGCGTGGCGGAACCTCCCCGTTGAGGAGAGGCTGAGCCACGCGTTGGTGAAGGGCATCGACACCTTCATCGAGGCCGATACCGAGGAGGCCCGCCGCCTCACCGTCAAGTACCCGCGCCCGCTCAATATCATCGAGGGGCCGCTCATGGACGGCATGCGCGTCGTGGGCGACCTCTTCGGCGCCGGCAAGATGTTCCTGCCCCAGGTCGTGAAGTCCGCGCGCGTGATGAAGAAATCCGTCGCTTATCTCACGCCGTTCATGGAGGAGGAAAAGCGCCTCCACGTCGCCGGCGGCGGCACCGCCCGCGCCCAGGGCCGCGTCGTCATGGCCACGGTCAAGGGCGACGTCCACGATATCGGCAAGAACATCGTCGGCGTCGTCCTCGCCTGCAACAACTACGAGGTGATCGACCTCGGCGTCATGGTGCCGTGCGACAAGATCCTCGCCACCGCGCGCGAAAAACAGGCCGATATCATCGGGCTCTCCGGCCTCATCACGCCCTCCCTCGACGAGATGGTCCATGTCGCGAAGGAGATGAAGCGCACCGGGCTCGCCCTGCCCCTCCTGATCGGCGGCGCAACCACCAGTGCCGCGCACACGGCCGTCAAAGTCGCCCCCGAATACGGCGAGCCGGTCGTCCACGTGCTCGACGCTTCGCGCGTCATCGGCGTGGTCTCCTCGCTGCTGAACCCCGCCAGCAAGCCCGCCTTCGCCACGGAGAACCTCGCCAAGCAGGACCGCCAGCGCGCCGAATTCGCCGGCCGCCGCAGCTCGCGCAAGCTCCTCCCGCTCGCCGAGGCCCGCGCCCGCCGCCAGCCGACAGACTGGGCGACGGTGGACATCCCGAAGCCGGAATTCCTGGGGACGAGGGTGTATTCCACCGAAGCCGGTGGAAGCATTAGGCACAAAGCGGCAGGCGCCAAGCTCGGGACCGCCAGCTCGGGATCAGAAAGCCCGCCGCTTAAAGCTTATAGCCTATCGCTCAATGAAGTCGCCGATTTCATTGATTGGGGCCCCTTCTTCAGCGCATGGGAACTCCACGGCCGCTTCCCCGACATTCTGACCGACTCCGTCGTCGGCGAGGAGGCCACCCGGCTCTACGCCGAGGCGCAGGCGATGCTCGCGCGGATCATTGCGGAAAACCGCTACACCGCGAAAGCCGTCATCGGCTTCTGGCCGGCGAACAGCATCGGAGATGATGTCGAGGTTTATGCGGATGATTCGCGGGCAACGGTTTTGAAAACCTTCCACTTTCTCCGCCAGCAGAACGAAAAGCCCGCCGGTCAGCACCAGCACTGTCTCGCCGACTACATCGCGCCGAAAGACTCGGGGCGCGTCGACTACCTCGGCGGCTTCGCCGTGACGAGCGGCCATGGCGTCGAGGAATTCGCGAAGGAGTTTGAGCAAAAGCACGACGACTATTCCGCGATCATGGCCAAGGCGCTGGGCGACCGGCTCGCCGAGGCGCTCGCCGAGCTGATGCACAAGCAAGCCCGCGATTTCTGCGGCTACGGGAAGACCGAGAATCTGGAGATGAAGGACATCATCCGCGAAAAATATCGCGGCATCCGCCCGGCCCCCGGCTATCCCGCCTGCCCCGATCACCAAGCCAAGCCGCCGCTGTTCGACCTGCTTCAAGCGCAGTCCACCACGGGCATCAACCTCACCGAGAGCAACGCCATGTTCCCCGCGAGCAGCGTGAGCGGCATGTACTTCAACTACCCCGATTCCAAATACTTCGCCGTCGGCAAGCTCGGCCAAGACCAGATCGCGGACTACGCGACTCGCAAAGGCATCCCCACCGCCGAAGCCGAGAAGTGGCTGGCACCCTATCTCGATTACGATCCGGCGTGAGCGCCATGTAGCGCAGCCCTCGCTGCCAGGTTGAAAGCCAGGCCTCCGAAGTTCTTAGCCATATCCGGTGTGCCGGGTGCCCTCACCCCGCTGCGGCGGGACGGGTGAGGGCACCCGTCCCACAGCACACGATTCAAACGGACTCGCTTCTGAAAATTGCATTGTCTGGCCGGCCCGTTGACACAGCTTGCGCGTATGAGCGCTGCCTCTCCCAGCCGGCTGCCTTGGGTCGACCACCTGCGCACGGCCATGATCGTGCTGGTCGTCAATATGCACGCCTGCGTGACATACAGCCACGTCGGCGACTGGTACATGACAAGCGCGATCGAACCCTCCCTGGCCGCCAAGGTGCCGTTCATCGTGTGGCAAAGCCTGCTGCAGTCGTTTTTCATGGGCCTGCTGTTCTTTCTTGCGGGCTATTTCGCCGCCGGCTCGCTGGCCCGCCGAGGTCCGTCCGGCTTCGCCCGCGAACGGCTGTTCCGCCTCGGCCTGCCCGCCCTGCTCTACATGCTGGTGATCCATCCGTTCATCCTGCTCGGATTGGACCCATGGGACTATGACTTCGGACCACGCGCCGCCTGGTACGCCCATTACCTTTCTTCCGGCCATTTCCTCGGCTCAAGCGGCCCGCTCTGGTTCGCCGTCGCCCTGCTGATGTTCTGCCTCGCGTTGACCGCGTTGGAAAGCGCCTTGGGGGCAGGCCGCTCCGCCCCGGCCCCGGCGGCGCCGGCTGCCTCACCCTCGGGAAAGGGTTTGCTCGGTTTCGCGCTGCTGCTCGGGCTGGGCTCCTTTGCCGTCCGGCTCGTGCAACCGATCGGGACGAACATCCTGAATCTGCAGCTCTGCTTCTTCGTGCAGTTCGTCGCGTGGTTTGCCGCCGGCGTGCACGCCGGCCGCCGCGGCTGGCTGCTGCCGTTGGCCTCATCCCGCGCAGCGCGCACCGCCGGCTGGCTGGCCCTGATCGGCGGACCGCTGGCGTTGCTCGCGTTGCTGGCGGTGGGGATGCAACACGCCCCGAAGGACGCGTTCTTCGGCGGCTGGCACTGGCCGGCTTTCGGCTTGGCGGTGTGGGAACAATTGACCGGCCTCGGTCTCGCGCTCGGCGCGCTGGCGCTTTTCTCCCGGCGGCTCAACGCCGGCACCACCGCGTGGCGCTGGCTGGGCGACCGCTCCTTCGCGGTCTATGTGCTCCATGCCCCCGTGCTGGTGGCCCTGGCCATGCTGTTTCGGAAACTGCCCTATTATCTCTATGGCCTGGTAGCCTTGCTGACCCTGGTCGGCCTGATCGTCAGCTACGCATTCGCCGACCTCGCCCGCCGGATTCCCGGACTGCGCGCCATCCTGTGATACCTTTCCCGCCGCTGCCAGCGCAGGCGGCCATCCTTGTCTTCTGGACGCCATGAGAATGGCCGGACAGGAAGCCGAGAATAAGTTTCCCAAAAAGCAGCAATTACTAATTTAGCACTTTCTTAATTAAGTTTATGCTTAAACTTTTCCGGCATGCAGAGCCTTGCCGCCATTGCTGATCCGACCCGCCGCCGCATTGTCGAGCTGCTCGCCGAGCGCGAGCACACCGCCGGCGAGCTCGTCGAGGAATTCGACCTGAGCGCGCCGGCGATTTCCCAGCACCTGAATGTCCTGCGCGAGGCCGGGCTCGTCACGACCCGCGCCGAGGGCCAGTCCCGCATCCAGGCGCTCAATCCCGCCGGCTTCGACAACCTCGAAAACTGGCTGCAGAAGACCCGCTCCGTCTGGTCCGGCCGGCTCGACGCCCTCGAGCGCGAGCTGCGCGCCGAGGACGCGGTCAGGGGCAGGAAAGCCAGGAGGAAGCCTGCCCCATGAAGGCCAACGACCAGCCGGGGAAATTCAACGGCCCGGCCGAGGTGCGCCTCGTCCGCACGCTGCCCGGGCCGATCGAACGTGTGTGGGAGTACCTCACGGACCCCGCCAAGCGCGCCCGCTGGTTCGCGGGCGGGCCGATGGAGCTGCGTCCCGGCGGCCGGGTTACCCTCCTCGTCCGCCACAAGAACCTCGCGCCCGACGAGACCCCGCCGGAAGAGCACCGGGCGAGCCACGATGCGGACCGCATCGTCACCGGCACCGTCACGCGTTGCGAGCCGCCGCACGTGCTCGCGTTCACGTTTGCCCACTATGGCGATTCGGAGGCGACCTTTGAGCTCACCCCGCAGGGCCAGGATGTGCGGCTCGTCCTTACGCACCGCGGGACGGACGGCGACCTGTCGTACATGGCCGGGTTTGGCGCCGGCTGGCACACGCATCTCGCCCATCTCATCGCGTTGCTCAAGGGCGCGCCGCGGCCGCCGTTCTGGGCGCTGCACGCCCAGCTCAATGAGGTGTACGCAAAACTCTACGCCGCAGCAAAACCGTCCTCCACCCTCCCCGGCCCCGTCTCCGAAGATCCATGAAAACCAACGATCAGTACGGCAAATTCCACAGCCGCGCCGAGGTGCGCCTCATCCGCACTCTCCCCGGTCCCATTGAACGCGTCTGGGACTACCTCACCGACCCCGCCAAGCGCGCCCGTTGGTTCGCCGGCGGCCCGATGGAGCCCCGGAAGGGCGGGAAAATCGAACTCATCTTCCGCCATGAGAACATCGCTCCCGGCGAGACGCCGCCCGAAAAGATGAAGCACGTCCAGCATCCGGGCTTCACGATGGCCGGCACCATCCTGCGCTGGGAGCCGCCCCGTGTGCTCAGCTACACCTTCGACGAGGACTCCGATGTCACTTTTGAGCTTACCCCGCAGGGGCGGGAAGTCCTCCTCGTGCTGACGCATCACGCCCGCGGCGAGGATCTCCCCTACATCACGGGATACGCGAGCGGCTGGCACTCGCATCTCACGCTGCTCCTCGCCCTGCTCGAGGGCACCCCGCTTCCGCCCTTCTGGGGACCGCATATGAAGCTCCGCGAGGAGTACGACAAGCTCCTCGCCACCCTGCCCAAAGACTGAACCCAACCCATCCCACCAACCGCGAATGGCGCGAATACAGCCATTCCAATCCTGCCTCGAAGACCCGCGTCCGTTCGCGCGATTCGCGGGCCAGCCTTTCCCTCCCATGAAAAAACGCCCCGCCAAGAAACCGACCGTCGTCTCTCCCGCCCGCTGGCTCACCGCCCGCCGCTCGCTCCTGCGCCAGGAGAAGAAGTTCAGCCGTCTCCGCGACGAACTCACCCGGCAGCGCCGTGCACTGCCGTGGGTCAAGGTTGACCAGAACTACATCTTCACCACGTCGGCCGGCAAAAAATCCATGGCCGATCTCTTCGCCGGCCGCAGCCAGCTCATCGTCTATCACTTCATGCTCGCCCCGGGCTGGGAGGAGGGCTGCCGCGGCTGCTCGTTTGTCTCGGACCATTTCGACGGCGCCCTCGCCCACCTCGCCGCCCGCGATGTCACGCTCACCGCCGTGTCGATCGCCCCGCTCAAGGAAATCACGGCCTTCAAGAAACGCATGGGCTGGCGCTTCCCATGGGTGTCGTCGCACGGGACGGAGTTCAACCACGACTACGGCGTGACCTTCACGCCGGCGGAGATCGCGGCCGGCAAGGTGAACTACAACTACGCCCTCCGGGAGATCCCGATGGAGGAGTTGCCCGGGCTGAGCGTGTTCGCCCGCGATGCCTCCGGCGCCATCTATCACACCTATTCGACGTATTCCCGCGGGCTCGAGTCGCTGATCGGCGCCTACACCCTGCTCGACCTCGTGCCCAAGGGCCGCGATGAGGATGGTTTGGAACGGAGTATGCAGTGGGTCCGGCACCATGACCGCTACGAATCCTCCGCCGCCCGCTGACCGCCTCGCGCGCCAACCCGCGCGCATCCGCGGCTGGCTGGTGCCGGCCGCCCTCCTTGCCCTCGCGCCCAAGTGCCTCCTGTGCGTTGTGGCTTACGTGGGTTTGGGCGCCGCGCTCCGCTTTGGCGGCCCGGAACTCTGCGGTGCGCCGGGCAGTAGCGCCGGCCATTGGACAACCTGGCTGTCCGCCCTCGGACTCGCAGCGGGGACTATCGGGCTTTTCGCCCGCAGCCGCTTCCGCCGCGCCTGAGTCGCTTGCGCTGCCACCGCGAGCCCCGCTCAGCCGGGCGTGGCGATTCAGCTGGATTGCTTCGTCGCCCACTGCGCAGGCATCTCGCAATGACAAACAGCGTGAGTGGCGCGAGCGCACAACCTACCAGGCATTCGATCTCCCAGCTCCAAACCCTGACTCCCAAAGGACGCGTTCACGGGTCCGCTTGACCCGAATCCGGTTTCCTGACGGCATCGCGCAACCCCGCCCCTCTCTGCGATGCTTACCCCGCAGCAAATCCAGTTCTACCGCGACTCCGGCTACCTCGGCGTCGAAAACGTCTTCTCCCCCGCCGAGGTGGCGGAGCTCCGCCGCGTGACCGATGAGTTCGTCGAGAAATCCCGCGCCGTCACCGCCAACGACGCCGTCTTCGACCTCGAGCCGAGCCACACGCCGGAAGTCCCCCGCCTGCGCCGGCTGAAGGATCCCATCCGGCAGCATCCAGCCTACCGCCACGCCCTTCTCCATCCCAAGGTCCTCGCCATCGTCAGCCAGCTGATCGGCCCCGGCATCACGAGCAACGGCAACAAGCTGAACCTGAAGCTCGCCGACGTCGGCAGCCCGGTCGAGTGGCACCAGGACTGGGCCTTCTACCCGCACACCAACGACGACCTGCTCGCCGTCGGCGTGGCGATGGACGACTCCTCGCTGGAAAACGGCTGCCTGATGGTGATTCCCGGCAGCCATCGCGGCCCCCTCCTCGATCATCACCAGGACGGCGTCTTCATCGGTGCCGTCACCGAGCCCGGCTTTCGTCCCGATCACGCCGTGCCGATCACGCTCAAGGCGGGCGGCATTTCGATCCACCACGTGCGCACGCTGCATGGCTCGGCCCCCAACCGCTCGGCCCGCGCCCGCCGGCTGCTGCTCTTCCAATACTGCGCCGCCGACGCCTGGCCGTTGCTGCCCGGCGACAAACCTTGGGAAACCTACACCACCTCCCTGCTGCAGGGTAGCCCGGTGCATGTCCCGCGCCTGGCCGCGGTCCCGGTGCGCCTCCCGCTGCCGGCCGCAAAATTCGGCGGCTCGATCTATGAGAACCAGCGCGGCCTGAAGAACGCGCTCTTCGGCACGCCGGCGGAAAAATCGGGATGACCTCCGATTCCTCCCTGCCCGGGTCGACCAAGCGATTCTCGGACCGGGTCGAGGACTACGTCCGCTACCGGCCGTCCTACCCGGCCGGCGTGATCGACACCCTGCAGCGCAATGCCGGCCTTAACCCACGCACGGTGGTCGCTGATATTGGCTCGGGCACGGGTCTTTTCACGGGGCAGCTCCTCCCTCACGCCGCCCGGGTCTTCGCGGTGGAACCGAACGAGCCCATGCGCGCCGCCGCCGAGCGCCGGTTGGCGGCCGAGGCGGGCTTCACCAGCATCAATGGCCGCGCCGAGGCGACCAGTCTGGCGGCTGGCTCGGTCGGTCTCGTGACCGCCGCCCAGGCCTTTCATTGGTTTGACCCGGCGGCCTGCCGCCGTGAATTCGCCCGCATCCTTCGTCCCCGCGGCGCCGTCGCCCTCGTCTGGAACGAGCGCCAGACCACCACGACCCCGTTTCTCACCGCCTATGAGACGCTGCTCAAACGCCACGCGGTCGGCTACGACCAGGTCAATCACATCAACGTCGACCCCGCCCGGCTCGCCGCCTTCTACGGACCGGCGGGCTATGCCACGACGGAGTTTCCGAACGAACAACGCTTCGATCTCACCGGCCTGCAGGGCCGGCTGCTCTCCTCGTCCTACGCACCCAAGGCCGGCCACCCCAACCACGCGCCGATGATGGCCGGGTTAGCGGCGATTTTTGCCCGCCATGCGGAGTCCGGCACCGTGGTGCTCCGCTACACCACGAAACTTTACCTCGGCCGGCTGAGCTAGGCCCGTGACCGGGTCGAGGGCATTCGCGTTCCTGCCGGACGTTCCGGAGGAACCGCGCCGCCAACGGCCATTCCTTGGCCAACCTCAGGCCCGCTGCCGAATCCGGGCGGTACCTGTTTCTTGCCGGATTTTTTCAGATGTTTTTCGCAGAACCAAACGCCGTTCGGCGCGTCAATGACACGGTAGATACTCTCCGCCGTGACCGCTCCTGCCCTCGCCTCCCTGCCCTCCCTTGGACGCTCCCTGAGCATCCTCTACGCCGACGACGTGCCCCAACTGCGCAATTTCATGCGTCTGTTGCTGACGCGGGCCGGGCACCGCCTTGAGGCCGTCCCCGACGGCGTGGCGGCGCTCGATCTTGTGGGTGGTTCGCCGGACTCCTTCGACTTGATCATCACGGATCACCACATGCCCCGGCTGACCGGGCTCGAACTCGTGACCAACGTGCGAAAGCTGCCGTATCACGGCAAGATCGTCGTTTTCAGCTCCAGTCTCCTGCCCACGGTCGCCGAAGACTACCGCTTGCTCGGGGTGGACCTCATCCTGCCCAAGCCGATGTTCCCCTCGACGCTGCTCCTGATGATGGAACAGCTGTTCAGGGTGGCGCACGCCCTCCCGCCAAGGAACGTCGTCACGGCGGAAAAATAATCTTCCGGACGGTCCGCCCGGCGAAACAACGGCGGCAGCCCCTTTCCCTGCGGTAATGGCCCTGCCGCCGCCGGCATTCCGCCCTCAAGCCCCGATCCGCTCCCGCCCATGCGGCGCCATCAAGTCGAGGACCGGGCCAAGCGGCACGATGCGCGTCGGGTTGATATCGTCGTGCGTGTAATAATAGTGCCGCTTGATGTGGTCGAAGTTGACCGTGGCCGCGATCCCCGGCTGCTGGTACAGGTCGCAGAGGTAGCCTTGCAGCGCAGGATAATCGGCGATGCGGCGGAGGTTGCACTTGAAGTGGCCGAAGTACACCGCGTCGAAGCGCACCAGCGTGCAGAACAGCCGCCAGTCCGCCTCCACCGGCCGCACGCCAAACAGGAACCGCCGCGTTGCCAGCCGCTCCTCATACCGTTCCAGTGCCGCGAAGACCTCCCGGCAGGCGCGCTCATAGGCGGCCTGTTTCGTCGCGAAGCCCGCCCGGTAGACCCCGTTGTTGATGCGCTCGTAGATGTCCGCTGACACCTGCGCCTGCTCGGCGGCGATCGCCGGCGGAAACAGCACGGTTTCCGACGGGGCGAGCGCCGAAAAGGGCCCGTCGAACATCCGGCAGAGGTCGTCCTCCGAATTATTGACGATCCGTTGTGTGCGCTTGTCCCACAGCACCGGCACGGTGTAACGCCCGCGGTACCCGGCCTGTGTGGCGAGATAGGCCTCGCCCAGAAACGCGAAGCCATTGACCGGATCGCGGCTGTACCCCGGCCCATCACGGAATGCCCAACCCTGCCCGTCGCGCACGGGATCGACCACCGTCTGGCCGATGGCCGCCTCAAGGCCCTTGAGGTGGCGCGCGATGACCGTGCGATGCGCCCAGGGACAGGCGAGCGAGACGTAGAGGTGATAACGCCCCGCCTCGACGGCGAACGGCGTGGATCCATCCGCCGACACCTGCCCGTGGAAGGCGTCTTCCTGCCGCTCGAACTCACCGTCGCTGCTTATCTCCTCGGGAAACTGTCCGGTTGCGTCCATGCGATGAAGCTGGACCGCGGCTCACCCGGCCGCAAGCGGTGGCACGCTTTCCGGGGTGGGGCGGGTCAAAGACGCCGCCCTGCTCCAAACCTCTTTGGCCGGCACTGTCCTTCAGTTGCGCAGTGCTGGCCGGCTCCTTTCAAGGGCGTGGTCTAGTCCGACTTCTTGTCGAACTTCAGGCCGAACCGGCCAAGCAGCATGAGCCCGCCGGCGATCAGCGCGAGCAGGCCGGCGATCCAGGAAGGCAGGTTCAGGCCGAAGAGAATCGAGAGGCCGACGAGGACGAGATAGAGCGCGAGGAAGAGTTGGGACATGGGGAGGAGAGGGGTTGAGGTTGAGCAGACACGGACCGCGAAAATCCCCGCCGGTTCACGGCCGGGCCGCTCGTAGGCCTTGGGCCGGAAGCCGGCCCAGGCCCGGAATGCAGGCTCAGTCGGAGGAAATCACGTCCACGGTGACGGCCACCTGGCCATCGTCGGAGGTCACGATGTTGACCTTGTCGCCCACCTTGATGTCGCCGCTGCCGATCGCCGCCCCGGCCTTGGCAAAGGTGGTGGAGCTGCTGATCGAGACAATCCGTCCGCCCACCGTCAGGGTGGTGTCGGTCTTGGATTCGACCTTTCCGCTCACGTTCTTGGTGATCTTGGCGGCGTCAACCGCCGGTGCGGCCGGAGCCGGGGCGGCCGCCGGGGCCGCCCGGGCCGGGAGGGACAGGAGAGCGGTCGCGAGCACCGCGGCAATGAGGCCGGCGAGGCCGGCGGATCTGGTCAGATGGTTTTTCATGTTGAGTCTGGGTTTTCTGGCACGGCCTATTTGACCGTAATTTTATTCTTCACGTCGCGCACCCCGCGGACGCCGGCCGCCAGGTCGGCGGCGCGGTACTTTTCGGCCGCGGTGTCGACGAATCCGCTCAACTGCACGATACCCTTGAAGGTCTCGACCGAGACGGCGCTGGCCTTCACCACGTCGTCCTTCAGGAACGCCGCCTTCACCTTCGCGGTGATCGCGCTGTCATCGACATACTCGCCCGTGCTTTCGCGCGTGGGCGTGGCCGCACAGCCGGCCGTGAACAGGATCAGGCCGCCGCCGCCAAGGAGCGCGACCAAGGCGACCAGCTTCAGGGAGGTTTTCCATGAGTTCATCCCGTCTTAGTATCGCCAAACGGGCGTCGGTTCTCGGCCGGCGCGCTTTTTCAGGGAAAATTGACGGCCAATGGGCGGAAGCGGCACGGCGATGCCTTGCCAAGACGGTTCCCGCGCGCCAGCCTCCCCGCTCAGCAACGTGCAAACCCGGACTTCCCTCCTTCCCATGTCCAAACTCCCGTTCGTTCTGCTTGCGGCGAGCCTGGCCTTGCCGCTGGCCGCCGCCGAATCCGCCGCTCCCGCCCCGATGACCGCCAACCCCCTGCTGACCGAGAGCACCCTGCCCTACCACCTGCCGCCCTTCGACCAGATCAGGAACGAACACTTCGTCCCCGCGTTCGACGCCCTCATGGCGGCGCAGCTCAAGGAAGTGGATGCGATCGCGGCCAACCCGGAAAAGCCGACCTTCGAGAACACGATCGTCGCGCTCGACCGTTCCGGCCTGCTGCTCAAGCGGCTGAATGCCCTCTTCTCCAATCTCACCCAGGCCAACACCAACCCGGCGCTGGAGAAAATCGAGACGGAGATCTCCCCGCGACGGTCCGCGCACAGCGATGCCATTTTCCTCAATTCCGCGCTCTATGCCCGGGTGCAGGCCGTCTACGCCCAGCGCGATGCCCTTGGCCTGGACGCCGAGTCGAAGTGGCTGCTGGAGCGCTACCGGCTGGATTTCGTCCGCGCCGGCGCCAACCTGGCCGCCGCCGACAAGGCCAGGCTCCGGGAACTCAACGCCGCGATCGCCTCGGCCCAGACCACTTTCGCCCAGAACGTGCAGAAGGAAAAGAACGCCGATGCCCTGATCGTTGACACGCGGGAGGAGCTGGCCGGCCTGACCGACAGTGAAATCACCGCCGCCGCCTCGGCGGCCAAGGCCGCCGGCCAGCCCGGGAAGTTTGCCCTCGTGCTGCTCAATACCACAGGGCAGCCGGCCCTCGACTCGCTGAAGAACCGCGCTGTCCGCGAGCGCCTCATGCAGGTTTCGCTCGCCCGCGGCAGCCATGGCGGCCCCTACGACAACCGTGCGGTGGTCGTGCAGCTCGCGAAGCTCCGCGCCGAACGGGCCGTCCTGCTCGGCTATCCCAGCCACGCCGCCTACCAGCTGGAGGACCAGACCGCGAAGAACGTCGAAACCGTCAACCGCCTGCTCGCCCAGCTCGCCCTGCCCGCCGTCGCCAACGCCCGCTATGAGGCCGCCAACATGCAGCAGCTCGTCGATCGCGAGCACGGCGGGTTCAAGATCGATGCGGCGGACTGGTCGCTCTACTCCGAGAAGGTCCGCAAGATCCTCTACTCGTTCGACGGGTCGCAGCTGAAGCCGTACTTCGAGCTGAACCGCGTGCTCACCGACGGGGTGTTCTACGCCGCCCACGAGCTCTACGGCCTTACCTTCAAGGAACGCCACGACCTGCCGGTCTACCAGCCCGACGTGCGCGTCTTCGAGGTCTTCAATGCGGATGGCACGCCGCTCGCGCTGTTTCTCGCGGACTATTACGCCCGGCCCTCCAAGCACGGCGGCGCCTGGATGAACGAGTACGTCTCGCAGTCCACCCTGCTCGGCACCAAGCCGGTCGTTGCCAACCACCTCAACATCCCGAAGCCGCCGGACGGCCAGCCCACGCTGCTGACGTTCGACGAGGTCACCACCCTGTTTCACGAGTTTGGCCACGCGCTGCACGGCATGTTTTCCAACGTGAAGTACCCGCGCTTCAGCGGCACGAAGGTGCCGCGGGATTTCGTCGAATTCCCCTCCCAGGTGAACGAAATGTGGGCCGTCTGGCCCTCCGTCCTGAAAAATTACGCCCGGCACTACCAGACCGGCGCGCCCATGCCGGTCGCCCTGCTCAACAAGCTGCTCGAGGCCCAGAAATTCAACCAGGGCCACGCGACCACCGAGCTCGTCGCCGCCAACGTCATCGACCAGGCGTGGCACCAGCTGAAACCCTCCGAGGTGCCGGATGACGTCCTCGCCTTTGAAGCGTCCGCTCTGCGGAAGGCGGGCGTGGATTATCCTCCGGTTCCCCCGCGCTACCGCAGCACCTACTTCTCCCACGCGTTCTCCGGCGGGTACTCGGCCGGGTACTATTCCTACTTCTGGGCCGAGGTCCTGGTCGCCGACAGCGTCGACTGGTTCAAGGCCCACGGCGGCCTCACCCGCGCGAACGGCGATCGCTTCCGCTCCATGCTTCTGTCGCGCGGCGGCAGCCGGGATGCCATGAGCCTCTTCCGCGACTTCACCGGCGGCGATCCCGACATCAAGCCGCTCATCAGGCGCCGCGGCCTCGATCATCCCCCGGTCATGCTGGAATTCGATGGCTAGACCCGGCCCTCACGCACGCTTATGAAACGATGCCTCCTCCTCACCGCGGCCGCTCTGGCCGTTCTAACCGGTTGCAACCGCTCCGGGGTCATTGATGCCACCGGCGCAACCGCGGGAGCTGCCGCCGCCAAGTCCGCCACCCCTGCGCGCATCGCCCACGGCCAGCGGGTGGACCTCCGCGACTATATCGTGCCGGGCAAGACCACCATCTTCGACTTCACGAGCGAATACTGCCCGCCCTGCCGCGCCATCGCGCCCGCGCTCCACAAACTTCACGCCAGCCGACCCGACATCGTGGTCGTGGAAATCGACCTCAACCGCCCCGGCGTGCAGGGCATCGACTGGCAGTCACCCGTGGCCCAGCAATACGACATGCAGTCCATCCCGGCGTTCAAGGTCTACGGGACCGACGGCCGGCTGCAGGTCGAGGGCGACGAGGCCCGCTCTTACATCAACAGCCTCCTCCAGTGATCCCGCCCCGGCTCGCCCGCCGGGCCGTCCGGAGGGCACTACCTTGAATCCGGTAAGCCAGGGCAAGGCTTCCCTTAGTTGCCGTCCCCGAGCCGACGGCAAAGGTGCACGGAACCCCGGGCGCGTCACCGCAGTCCCACGGTTTCACGCCATGCTATTCTCCACCCGCCTGCCCTGGATCCTCGCCTTGGCGGGATTCGGCCTTCTCGGTCTCCTCGCCATCAACCCGGCCCGCGCGGACGACGACGTCCGCTTTTCCGCAACCCTCACCGTGAACCAGCGCGCGGAGGCCGGGCTCACCCAGCTGACTGAGGATAACGTGGCGGTCATCGACGGGCTCGTCCGGCAGGACCTCGCGGCGAGCAAATTCAAGAACAACGGCGTCGACCACACCCGGTTTTCCCAGCGCCGCACCGCCCATGAGCGCGCCATCGCGGGGTTGGACCGCCTGAATCCCGCGCAGCTCGACCAGCTCGACGCCCTGATCCGCCTGCGCATTAACGGCCCCGAACCGGCACCCGCGGCCGCCATGTCGGCTTCCACCGGGCAGGCCGGTCCAGGCCTCAAGGGCGTGAAGTACGAGCGTCCACTGGAGCTGCATGGCGAAGTCTCCTACACGATCGGCGGGAGCAAGGCTGGAAGCTTCCAGGGCGTGGGCATGGTCGTGACCTACGACGATCCGGATCACCGGTACTCCGTGCTGGTCGGCTATTCCGAGTTTCGCGGCAAGGGCCTGCCCTACTGCTTCTACCCCGGCGGCGGCCCCTACCGGCCGTACGCCGAGGGACTGCCAGCTTCGCCTTGAGGTGGGCGGGCACGCCACACGCCTGCTGGGCAACCATCGCTAGCTCCATCGGCTCTGGCGCCAGCCAAGGCTCAATGCGGGCACGGGACGTGCCCTCCCGCCCTGATTCCTCTTCCGCTCCTCGCGGCTCGACTCAGCCCGGCCTGGGTCCACGCTTCGCGGCTTATGCCGTGGCGCTACGCTCTGCTCTTTCTCGGGGCCTTCGCGAGTTCGATGTCGGTCATTCTGATCCGGATGAGCCACGCGAACTCGATCGTGCTCTCCGCCCTGCGGCTGCTCCTGGCGGCGGCCCTGCTCTCGCCCGTGTTCTGGCTGGAATGGCGCCGGCACCGGGCGGCCTGGACGCGGAGCCACTGGGTGCGGACGCTGCCCCCCTCGCTCCTGCTCGCGGTGCACTTTTCGTCCTGGGCCTACGGCGCCCGGCTGACCGTCGCGGCGCAGGCCAGCCTCATCGTGAACCTTGTGCCCATCGTCATGCCGTTTTTCCTGCACTGGCTGGTGCGCGAGCGCATCAACCGGGTGGAGATCTGCGGCACCCTGCTCGCCCTTGCCGGCGTCGTCGTGCTGACAGCCCGCGATGCCTTCGCGGGGGGCGCCAACTACCGGGGCAACATCGTGTGCTTCATCTCCATGCTCCTGGTCGCGTGCTATGTCGCGCTGGGCCGCCGGAACCGCGACTTTCCCTCGCTCTGGCTGTACGTCATCCCGATCTACCTCCAGGCCGGGTTGATCTGCCTCGCACTCTCCCTGCCCTGGCTGGGGCAGTTCGACGCCGGTTCCTCCCGCGAGTGGCTGTCCGTCGTCGGGCTCGCCTGCGTCCCGACCATTCTCGGGCATTCCCTGCTCAATTATTCCGTGCGTCATCTGCGCGGACAGGTGGTCGGGCTGGTCTTCGCCTCGCAGTTCATTTTTCCCGCCGTCCTGGCCGTCAGCCTGTACCAGGAGCGGCTCACCCCGCTGTTCTGCACCGCCAGCGTGATCGTGCTCGCCGGCATCACCCTCGTGGTGTTCTCCGCACCCAGCCCGCCGCCGCCGGCGGTGGAATGACGCCGGGCATAAATCCTGCGGCGGTTTGGTCTTGGCGGCCTGTAAGCTCTTCGCGGTAATAAAATCCACCCGCTTCTGCGCCGTCGGGTCTCGACTATTTCCCGCATGAATCACACCCGCCGCCAGTTCCTCCGCACCGGGTTCAGCCTTGGCGCCCTCCTCGCCCTGCGCGGCGCCGTCCGCGCGGCCGACCCGGACCGCCCGGCAACCCCCGCCGCGCCCCGCGGCCTCCTGTTCGACGCGGCCGACCTGCCGCGCCTCCGCGCGAATGTGCAGCGGCCGGAATTCCGCGAATTTTGGGCCTACATGACCGGCCTGGATTTTGCCGCGGAGGAAAGGTTTCTGACCCGGGAAATCAACCTCAGGAATCACATCACCGATATGTCGCGCGCCCAGGTCACTGCCGTGCGCGCGGCCTTCATGCATCTCCTTCACCCTGACCCAAGGCAGCTGGCCCTCGCCCGCCTGGCCCTGGAAAAGACCCTGGATTACCCCCACTGGGACTGGCTCCGCGACAGCCAGCAGCGCCCGGTCTCGATTATGCGCGGCGCCGGCACCTGCATCGGGCTCGCCCTCGCAGCTGATTGGCTCGCCGCCGACCTGACGGCAGGCGAGCAGGCCGCCATCACCCGCCGAATGGCCGACGAAGGCGGGCCGTCCTGCCTCCGTGGACTCCATGACATGACCCATCACGACGAGGTCGGTCCCTGGAGTATCTATCCCGATGAAGCGGGTCTGTCCCCCTTCAGCGTGGGCCACTGGCCGCGGATCCTGGACGATACCAACCTCCGCATCACCTGCACCGCCGGCCTCGCCGCGGCGGCCTGCCACCTCCAGGGCCGTCATCCGGACGCACCGCTCTGGCTCGAAGCGACCCGCGCCAGCCTGCGGCGCTATTCCGCCCGCCTCCCCCGCGACGGCTCTTTCCCCGAGGGGGTCGGCTACTGGGACTACACGTTCACCCACTATTGTCTCACGCTCGAGCTGCTGCGCCGCAAGTACGGCATCGATGAGCGCGGGCTCATCGATTTTCCCGCGGAGGCGCGGTTCGCGCTCGAGATGACCATGCCGACACCCGCCCAGGCGGACGGCTGCATCAGCATCGGCGATTCCAATACGGCCGCCGGGGCCGTGCCGCTTTCGTGGATCGCCCGTGAATATCGCGACACCGGCGCGCAGGAACTCGCGCTCCGCCCGGGCGCCATTCGGCCCGCCTGGACCGGTCTCTTGACCGCCGCCTGGTTCGATCCGTCCGTGCCGGCCCGCCTGCCGGCGACCGCCCAGCTCGACCGGCGGCAGGCGCTCGGCATCGTGATCTCGCGGACCGGCTGGGGCGAGAGGGACTGCCTCGTGACCCTGCGCAGTGGCGGCCCGGTCAATCACGAACACGCCGACCGCAACAGCGTGATTTTCACGGCCCATGGCGAGCGGCTCCTGAACGACCCCGTGCACGCCGCGTACTCCACCCTGGATCCGAAATGGCTGCTGCGCCAAACCGAGGCGCACACCGCCGTGCTCATCGACGGCCACGGCCACATCTACCATGACGGCCGCGACGGCACCAACTCCTCGACCGCCCGGGCCACGATCCAGGACTACCGCATCGGCCCCGGCTGGATGACCGTCACCAGCGACGCCGCCGATGCCTACCGCCGCGCCGGCCTGCCCGTGCAGCTCGTCCAGCGCACGCTGATCTACCTCAAGCCGGATGTGCTCGCGATCCTCGACCGCGTGATCCTCGACGAGGCCCGCCCGGTGCAGGCGCGGTTCCAAGCATTCAATGACGATGGCGCCGGCCACGTCGCCGCCGACGGGGCCACGTTCTCCATCGTCCGGCCACTTGCAACGCTGCACGCCCGCATCACCACTGCGGGCGGAAGCGCCGTCGGGGCCAGCCGGCTCGTCCTGCCCGAGGCCGGCGGCGTCTACCCCTACGCCGAGCTCCGTTCAGATTCGGCGAAGGAGCATACGCTGCTGACGCTCTGCACCGCGGCGCCGCACGGTGAAGCCCATGGCGAAATCACCGCGAAGCACGAGGCGGGCGCCTGGCACCTCGCCGGGTCCCATCGCGGACAAAAGGTCGGGGTGTTGATCGCAAGCGCACCGGGCCCGGCGGTACCTGTGATTTCGCTCTGAGACCGGTGAGCTTTGAGGCAGGGCGCGTTATCCTTACCGCGCCGGTTGGAGCCCGTCGGAGCAAGCGCGGCGGATTGGGGATGACCCGCCGTACCCTCCGAAATTTTCCGCCGCCCCGTCCTGATTTGCCTTCGCAATCAACGGCGGGCGCGCTTGGCTTCGCGCCGTCTTCCCATGCACGTCTTTCATCTCTCGCCCCGTGGACGCGACTCGGCTCCCGGTTCATCTTCCCGCCCTTGGGCCACCCTCGCTGGCGCCCGGGATCAGCTGCGCCGCCTCCGGGCCGACGGGAAAATCTCCGGTCCCGCCACCGTGCAGGTGCACGCCGGGACCTACGAGCAGACGAAGACCGTGGTCTTCGACCCCGCGGACTCCTTCACGCACTATGCCGCGGCGCCGGGCGCGAAGCCGGTGTTCGATGGCGGCGAGCGGCTCACGGGCTGGACAGTCGGCGAGCGCAACGGCCGCACCGAGTGGACGCTCGACCTTCCCGAGGTCGCCGCCGGCAGGCAGTTCTTCCGGTCCCTGTTCGTCAACGGCCGACGCGCCCCGCGGGCGCGTTTCCCCAAATTTTCCCCGGATGCCCAGGGCGCGAAACAGGTCCTGCGCATCGGGGAAATCCTGGAGCCCGAAAAGGACGGGTTGTTTGACGGCCGCGATACCTTCAAGCCGCGGCCCGGCGACGTGTCACCTGCCTGGGCCTCGCTGCCCGACGCCGAGTTTGTCCTCCTGCATTTCTGGGTCGAGGAGCGCCTGCCCAAGCCGGCGCTCAATCCGCGCACCGGCTGGGTCAGTTTCGGCCGCCGCTCCGGCCTCTGCCTTTACGAGGCCTACGTCAACAACCACGGCCGGCGCGATCTCGCCCGCTACTACATCGACAATCTCTTCGAGGCGCTCACCGAGCCCGGCGAATGGTACCTCAGCCGGGAGACCGGCCGGCTGTACTACCTGCCGCGCCCCGGCGAGACGCCCGCCAACACCGAGATCCGCGCCCCGCGCCTGCATACCTTCGTGCGCGCCAGTGGCGTCGTGTTTGGCGAGACCGGCGACCGCACCGACCTGCACGGCACCCGGCACGTGCGCGGCCTCGAATTCTCCAGCCTGACCTTCCGGCACGCCGACTGGTACTCGCCGCTGGCTGAGATCCACATGCCCGGGCACCCCATCATCGAGGGACACGACCAGCCCATCGGCGGCAGCCCGCAGGCCGCTGTGGCCGTGCCCGGCACGCTCCAGTTCCGCGCCGCGCGCGACTGCGCCGTGACGGATTGCACGATCGAGCATGTCGGCCTCCACGGCCTCGAGTTCGGCCCCGGCTGCCGCGAGTGTTCCGCCGTCGGCAACCAGCTCCACGACCTCGGGGCCGGCGGCATTCGCGCCGGCGGCACGGATCTCGACGGCCTGGGCGACCGCCGCTCCGGCGACCTCCGCATCACCGACAACCACATCCACCATATTGGCCGGATTTTCCACCAGGGCATCGGCGTGTTCCTGGCGTTCGCCGCGAATTGCACCGTGGCGCACAATCACATCCACGACACCTGCTACACCGGCATCTCCGTCGGCTGGGCCTGGGGCTTCCGCGACACGGTCACGCGCAACCACCGGATCGAGCACAACCACATCCATCACATCGGCGCCGGCGTCCTCAGCGACATGGGTGGCATCTATACCCTCGGCATCCAGCCCGACACCGTCCTGCGCGGCAATCACCTGCATGACATCCGGTCGCACGATTACGGCGGCTGGGGCGTTTATCTGGACGAAGGCAGCACCGGCATCCTCGTCGAGCACAACCTCGTGCACGACACCAAGGATGCCCCGTTCAATATCCACTACGGCCATGAGAACATCGCCCGGAACAACATTTTCGCCCGCGGCCAGAACGCGATGTGTTCCGTCTCCCGCAACGAGCCGGGCTTTCTGGCGGTCAGCTTCTTCCAGAACATCCTGATCGGCCCCAGCAAGGCGCTCTATCGGGGCGGCTATCGCGACGACATCTCCCGCGACGCCCTCGTCGCCAATGCGAACTGCCTCTGGTTCCAGGGCGCCCCGGTCCCGGCCAGCCGCAATCCCGAGACGCATCTCAAAGAGGGCAACAAGCTGAACATCGGTTTCGCCGCCTGGCGCAAAGCCGGCCACGACCAATTATCCATCGTCGCCGACCCGAAAGTCGCCGAGGGCAAAAAAACCTGGCGCGTGGCCAAGAACTCCCCCGCCCTGAAACTCGGCTTCAAGCCTTGGGATTGGTCCTCCTGCGGGCCGCGGTCCAAGGCAAAGCGCGGTTGATCGGTTGCTTGCGACCTTTCTTTCAATGCATCATCGCGGAGACCCGGCAGTGCAGAAGCGCTGAGTCGCCTGGTCCTTTTCGCACCGTCACTCCGCCGCATTTCCGCGATCCTCCTTCCTCCGTGCCATTCGAGCTTACTCTCCTCCGCAACCGGCTCATCCGCTGGGCCGGCCAGAATTCCGGCAGCGACCATGCCGCCGGGCTCGCGGCCATGCTCGGCCTGCTCGAGGCTGATTTTGCCGCGCTGGCCGGCGTCACGACTGAACGCGTGCCCTGCCTGAAGACGACGGCGCAGGCCCTGCGCGTGCGTTATCGCCCGGAGGCGCCGCAACAGATCCTGCTCAGCGGCCACTATGACACCGTGTATGGCGCGGGTCATCCCTTTCAGCGCTGCACACTGCTGGACGAACATACCCTGCGCGGCCCCGGCGTGGCCGACATGAAGGGCGGCTTGGTCATTCTGCACGCGGCCCTCGAATCCTATCTGCTGTCAGCTCCATCGCCCGCGCTGGGCTTCGAGGTCCTGCTCACGCCCGATGAGGAAACCGGCTCCCTCGCCAGCGCAGCGCTCCTCGCGGATACCGCCCGCCGGCACCGGTTCGGGCTCGTCTTCGAACCCGCGCGCCCCGACGGCAGCCTGGTCCGGTCGCGCAAGGGCACGGGCAATTTCACGGTCACCTGCCACGGCCGGGCCGGTCACGCCGGGAAAACTCCCAGCGATGCCCGCAACGCCATCGCCGCGCTGGCCGAGTTTCTGGTCGCCGCGCACCGCGTGCCCGCGGAACTGCCCGGCGTCCTGCTCAACCTCGGACTGGTCCGCGGCGGCAGCGACGCCACCAACGTCGTGCCCGACCTTGCCCAGGCCGTGCTTGACGTGCGCATCACGCGGGCGGCGGACCGCGAGGCGGTGCTCGCCCGGCTCGGCGAACTGGCCGCGTCCATCAACGCCCGTGAGGGCTTGCGGCTGGAGATCGGCGGAAGCTTCAACCGGCCGCCGAAGGAGTGCGGCCCGGTCGAGGAAGCCCTGTTCGCCGCCTGGCAGCACTGCGGCCGGGAGCTCGGCCTCGCCCCCTTTTCCTGGATTCACGCCGGCGGCGGCTCCGACGGCAACCTGCTCTCCGCGGCGGGCCTCCCCAATCTCGACGGCCTCGGTGTCATCGGCGACCACCTGCACAGCGACCGCGAGTGTTGCGTCCTGCCCAGCCTCGTCGAGCGCGCCCGGCTGTGCGCCCTATTCCTGCAGCGTCTCGCCGCAGGCACGATCAACTTGCCAACGCGTCTCTGATGGCGCGGGAGCGCCGGTAGGGCGCGTTGTCCCCAACGCGCCGCCCCCGTCCGTCCGGGTGGCAACGGCGCGTTATTGATAACGCGCCCTACCTCTGACCCGTTGGTTTAAAACTGTTACTGCGTGGTCGCGTCCCACGCCTTGCCCGCGGGCTTCGGATCCTTGTAGCGCGGGGCGAAGTTCGGGTTGCTGGCGGCGAGCTTCAGGAAGGTGTCAAGCGGGACGATCTCGGGCTTTTCCTCGAGTCCGTTCATGATGCTGATCACGCGCTTGATGCTGTTCGATTCGCGGACGTGGATCAGCATGAAATACGGCCGCTTCGGGTTGATCCGCGCCAGCTCGTCGAGGTCCGCGATGGCGCTCGCCACCGGGCGGTGCTCGTCGAGGTAGTAGTCGTACGACATGAACGCCTGGCCGTTGCGCACATCGAAAGTGTGAGCGGCCGCGTAGCCGTTGATGAACCCGATGGCGTCGGGCGCCCCGGCGTAATACTCGTCCACCACGTGTTTGGTCAGGTCGAAATAGCCGATCGGGATGCCGCGGTCGGTGTGGTCCATGATGCCGACCGTGTGCTCGTCCATCAGCGGCATCAGCGCGTTCATCTCCTTCATCAGGCCGGGGAACCGGTCGGCCGGCACCACCGCCGGGTACATGTAGCCGGACTGGCCGCCGATGAAATAGTCGTTCGCGGTCCTGTCCTTGGCGAACATCTCCATCGCACCCGCGTACCACTTTGCGCCGTCCACGCCGACCTCCCAATTGTAGGGAATCTGGCCGCGTTCCGGCTGGGTCCAGGCACCGATGCCCATGCTGTCGGACTGCACGAGGCAGACGTAGAATTTCTTTTCGGCCTGGACCACCTCGTGGCGTGTCACGTGGTTGTTGTTGGTCATCTTGAAGCCCGGCGAGAAGCCGATCTGGCTCATGAAGGTGCCATTGGGAAACGTATTCAGGCCGATGGCCTTCAGCCCGTAGCCGGAGGTCAGCGTGATCCACTGGCCCTCGGTGTCCTTCGGGTAGGGATGCCAGCCCATGATCCACGCCGAGGGGTTCAGCTGGGCGAGCAGTCGCTTGTGGAAGGCCAGCTCCTCCGGCATCTTCGGGCTCGCCGACAGGTCGGCGACAAACGCGTGGCACGCAATCGCGAGGTCGGCCACGCCGGGCTCCATCGAGTTGCCGCCCACACCGCCCATCCAGACGAGGTAGTCGCGGCTGCAGTCCTTCCAATAGTGGTCGTAGGCCCACTGGTAGATCTGCACGTCGGTCTGGCCGATGAACATGCCGCGGAAATCCGCCAGCGGCTTGAGCCCGTGCTTCTCCGCCAGCGGGATCAGGCTCTCGTCCACCACGAGCGCGCGCAGCACGCCGGCGGCGGTGATGGCGACGTTGATCGAGGTGCGGGCTTTCCGGTCCCAGACCACATAGCCCTTGGCGAAGTGGCCGAGCTCCGTCAGCGCCGCGTCCGGCGTCGCGAGACGCGTGAACTTCACGCCGTACTTCGTGGCGTAGAAATCCTTGAGCGGATTGAAATCGTGGAAATGCCAGTCCTCGGGATACTCGATGTAGACGCGCGGCGCGTCGGTGTTGGCGAGGCCCTGCAGGCCGATGAGCATCAGGTTCTCGGCCAGGTCGGCGGGCGCTCCCGGCTTGGCCGGATTGATCTCCCAGTTGTCCTTCACCGGGACGAGGAAGGCCTCCTTGGGCGCGGGTCCCGGGGGGTCGGGCACGGCATGGACCGCGGGCACGACCAGCGCGGCGGTGAGAGTGAGCAGGGCGAGGGATTTGAAATGGGTCTTCATGGCTGGGCGGGGGGAGATTTACTGGCGCGTGAAATAGTAAACCAGCGCTTCGTCCCGGGTGGAGCGGAGCTCATAGAGCTTCAGCGTGCGGCCGTCGGCCGAGAGGCGGTATTCATCGTAAATGTGGACCGGATGCTCGCCCTGTTGCCCTTCCAACTGGAGCCGGGACTCGAGTTTAAGCACCCGCCCGCCATCGAGCCACTCACCCGTGACCTGCTTTTGGTGGTCCGCACCGATGTAGACATTGGTGTACCACGTATCGAGCCAGTAGCCGACCGGGTTGGCGGTGGAGGTCTTGCCGTCAGTCTTGACCGTGGTGGTGTCATCGACCTTGCGGTCCGTGCCCCACGCGAGGTGGCGGGTGACGGTGGCCCTGTCGTCGGTACCGGCGATCATCAGCGTCTCCTGGTCCCACGGGCGGATCGGTGTGCTGCGGGCGACATCGAGTACCCAAGTGCCGGCAAGCCGGGAGGTGCTTCCAGGAGCGGCGGCACTGACAGGTGCAGGGGAGGGAGCCGGCTGGGCGCTGACGCTGGCAGACCCGGAAAAAAAACCCGCCGTGACAGCGAGGGACGCAAAGGACAGCAATCGGATTTTCATAGAAGGAGGGCGACGATGCCGGGAGCAAACTTCGCCTTATTCCTCGCGGACACAAGTCAGGCGGGAAATATTCCGGTCATGAATTATCACGCCGTCGCACCGCTTGCGCCGCGGGCAAACCCCGCTTACCTCCGCCCATGAATCGCTGGCTTGCCCTGGGCCTTTTTCTCCTGGCCTCCTTCACCGCCGCCGCCATCGGTGGATTCGCCACGGCCGAATCCGTGCGCACCTGGTACCCGACGCTGGTGAAGCCCGCATGGAATCCTCCGGCCGCAATCTTCGGCCCCGTGTGGACGCTGCTCTACACCGCGATGAGCATCGCGGCCTGGCGTATCTGGCTGCACCGGGACCAGCCGGGAGCCAGGCCCGCGCTCCGGCTGTTCCTCGTGAGCCTCGGGCTGAATGCGCTTTGGTCCGTGCTGTTTTTCGGCCTGCACCGTCCCGGCTGGGCGCTGCTCGAAGTCCTGCTGCTCTGGGCCAGTCTGGTCGCCCTGCTCGTCCGTTTCGGCCGGCTGGACAAGGCCGCCGGCTGGCTTTGGGCGCCGTACGCGGCCTGGGTGAGCTTCGCGACCGCTTTGAATGCGGCCATCGTGTGGCTCAACCGCTGACCGGGATGATGTAGAAAAACACCGCGGCCCAGTGGCATGCGCTGCCCGCCATCACCCACAGGTGCCAAACGGCATGGTGATACGGCAGGCGCTTCCAGAGATAGAACGCCGCCCCGCCCGTGTAGCAAAAGCCGCCGGCCAGCAGCAGCCAGAGCCCCTCGCGCGGCAACGCCAGCGAGAGCGGCCGCAACACTGTCAGCACCAGCCAGCCCATCCCGATATAGATCAGGGTGGAAACGACCCGGAAGCGACCGGCGAACCAGAATTTAAGCGCCATGCCCGCGACCGCGAGACCCCAGACGATGCCAAAGAGGCTCCAGCCCCACGGTCCGCGCAGGGTCACGAGCAGAAACGGGGTGTAGGTGCCGGCAATGAGCAGGAAAATCGCCGCGTGGTCGAATTTGCGCAGCAGGCGCTTCCGTCCCTCGTCGCGAAAACTGTGGTAAAGGGTCGAGGTGGTGTAGAGCAGCACCAGCGATCCGCCGAAAATCGCCGTGCTGGCCACATACCACGCATCCCCGCGCAGACTGGCCAGAACGCTTAGCGCCACCAGTCCCGCGAGGCTCAGCACAATCCCGAGTCCATGCGTGACCACATTGGCGACCTCCTCGCGGGGGGTGTAAGCAGCAACGGCAGCCATGGCGGCAGCTTCGGCCGGAACGCAGCCGGTGCAAGCTCGCGGGAGTGTAGCGGTGGGCGGGGACGTCCCGTGCCCGCATTTCGCGACACCGTCCACTTCCGGCTCGGATCATTCGTTGTACGCTAATCCACCAACCCATGCGGCCACGGGACGTGCCCGCCCACCCTGCCCCTGACTCACGGGTTCCGGTTGATCGGGTCGTCCGGCTGCTTGTAATGCGTCTGGTAGGTCTTCGCGTCCGCCGCGTATTTCAGGAAAACATCCAGCGGCACCACCTCGACCGGCTCCGTCAGCGAGTGCAGGATCTCCGTGACCTTCTCGACCGTGTTCCTCTCGCGGATGTGCAGCAGCAGAAAATACGGGCGCGCCGGGTTGAGCTGGATCAGCTCCTCGAGGTCGGCCGCGGCGTCTTTCACCGAGCGGTTCACATCGAGGTAGTAGTCGTAGCTGATCATCGCCTTGCCGTCGCGCAGGTCGTAGGTGCGCGCGGTGCCGTAGCCGTTGATGAAGCCGATCACGTCGGGAAACTCGTGATAGTAGCGGTCGACGACCTCCTTCGGCAGGTCGGTGTTGCCCACCTGGCGATTGCCCTCGGAGTAGTCCATGATCTCCATCGCGCGGAGGTCGAGCTGGGTCATCAGCGCGCGCGCATCCTTCATCAGCGCGGGGAATTTGTCGGCCGGGATCGTCTTCGGGTACATGTACCCCGGGCCGCCGAGGCCCCCGATGAAGTAGTCGTTCGGCGTGCGATCCTCGTAGAAAAACTGCATCGCCGGCGGATTCATCCAGGCCCAGTTCATGGGCGCCTGCCAGGTGTAGGGAATCCGGCCGCGGCCCGGCTTGGTCCAGGCGCCGATGCCCATCGAGTCGGTCGCCACGGCGCAGACATAGACCTTCTTTTCCGCGTGCAGCTTCGCGTCCGCCGCGACGTGGTGGGTGTTGGTGAACTTGAAGTCCGGCGTGAGCGGAATCTGGCAGGTGAACGAGATGTTCGGCAGGTTGTGCAGGCCCTCCATTTTCAGGCCGTAATTGCCGACCAGCGAGGTGTGCTGGCCCTCGGTGTCCTTGCCGTACGAATGCCAGCCCACCACGATGCTCGCCGGGTTCTGCTGGCTGAGGATCCGGCGCTCCAGCGCCAGTTCCTCGGGATGTTTCGGGTGCGCGGACAGGTCGCTGAAGAACGCCCGTTGCATCACGCCGAAGTCGGCGATGCCCGGCTGCATCTCGGGACCGGCATGGCCGCCGAGCAGCACATAGTAGTCGCGGGAGCACTTCGCCCAGTAGTGGTCGTAGGCCCATTGGTAGATCTTGTAGTCCGGCTGACCCTCGAAGCGGCCGCGCAGGTCGGCGATCTGCTTCAGCCCGTGCTTCGCGGCGAGCGGGATGAGATCCTCGCTGACCACCAGCGCATCCTCCACGCCGGAGATGGTGAACGCCACGATGAGCGAGCTACGGACCTTCCGGTCCCATACGACGTAACCTTTCGCGTACTGCGCAAACCGCGCGAGTGCCGCGTCGGCGTCATCCTGCCCGAGCCGGTCAAACTTGATGCCGTGGCGTTTCTCCAGAAACCCCTCGAGCGGACGCACGATCTCCCACTGCCAGTCCTTCGGGTATTCCAGGTAGACGCGCGGGCCGCCGCGGTTGGCGAGGCCCTGCAGCGAGATCAGGAGCGCGTGCACCGGGATGTCGCCGTCCATCCGCCAGTTGGCCGAGAGCGGAATGATCGTCGCCGCCGCGGGCGCCTTGGCGACCTTGGGCGGGATGGGCTGGGCCCGGGTGACCGCCGGCAGGAGCAGGCCGGCCAGCAGCAGGGCGAGGGAGGAAAATCGGGAGACGCGCATGGGACGGAATTGGGTTATTCGGCGTTGCCGCGGGACAGCCCCGCATCGGCGGCGGAATCGGTCACGCGCTTGAACACGTAGACGATCGGGTCGTTGCGCGTGCTGCGCAGCTCGACGAGCGTGAGCTGAGCGCCGTTGGCCGAGACCTTGTAGTCGCTAAGGATGTTGACGGCGTGGTCGCCCTGCTGGGTGGCAAGCACCAGGTCGGCGCTCGTGCGCAGCAGCCGGCCGCCATCGAGCAGTTCGACGCGCATCCGCTTGGTCCTGTCGCCGCCGATGTAGGCGCCGATGTGGCGGTTGTCCGGCCACCAGGCCACCGGAACTACGTTGACGGCCTGCCGCAGATCCAGCGGCGTGACTTCGTCAAAGGAACGCCGGCCGGCGAAATACTGGCGGGTCAGGGTGACGTGCGGTCCGTCCACCGTGATGACCAGCTTGAGTGCGCCCCAGGCGCTGAGTTCGGTGCTGCGGGCGGCGTCATAACGCCAGGTCCCGGCCAGCAAGTGAGCGTCCGGTTCGGCGGCGGACAGTCCGGTCAGAAACCCCAAGGCAACAAAACCAAGGCAAAGAAGACGGCGCATAGCGTTCCCCACGCAACTCCCCGACGCGGGTTTATCAAACGGAATCTTCCGCGCGCAGCGCCCACCGGCACGTTGCGGCGCCTAAAGTCTGTCATACCCGCGCACCGACGCCCCGCGGGCGCCGACCAACTCCTGATCGTCATTCTGAGCGCAGCGAAGAATCCAGTGAGATTCCGCTGAAGGCATCCCTGTTGTCCCAGCGGATTCTTCGCTGCGCTCAGAACGACGGTTCCAAGGCTACCACGGCCGGCAGCGAAACGACGTCTTGAGGTCGAACGCCCGGGCCTGGTTCAGACGGCATTCCAGATGCCACACCGGCTGCAGGCGAAAATCGACCGAGTCCTCCCGCTGCTTGATCGCATCGGCCCAGGGCGCCTGCAGCGTGAGTTCCCACCCTTCGACCCGCAGGACCGCCTCGCGGCCGAGAATCTCCCACGGTCCGCGCGTCTGGAGATTGAAAGCCAGCGCGGACGGCTGCAGCAGCTCGCCGCGGTCGAGCACGTGGAACTCCTCCACCCCTTCGGCCACGAGCTCGCGCGTGCATGCTTTCATCACGCCGCGCCATACCTGGGCGATGTCAATCCGCGCCCGCAGCCGTTGCGCATCGCCCTCGCCCGCCGGGATCACGGCGTCAATCGGTTCGGCCTGCTGCGCATGCACCCCATCCGCTGCGACCGGCGTGAGCGTGTTATGCAGCTCCGTGCGCTTGAGCGTGTAGGAGCGCACGTCCTCGTAGCGCACCTGCCCGCGGTCGAGCAGCACCGGCGTCCGGTCGAGCTCGAGCAGGAACGAGCCCTTGTCGAAATGCGTGTGCGATGCGCGCGCCTTGGCGCCGACCAGATGCAGCCGCACCGAGCGTCCCGCCGCCATGCGCCGCAGGCTCGTGAGGTGGCCCGTGTGCGGCAGCACCGCGAAGGTGGGCACGATGGTCTCCGGCGGCGCCAGTTGCGCGGGGCCGGCGATGAAGGCGAAGACGCCCTCCACAAAATACTGGTCGAAGTAGCCGGGCGCACGGCGCCGCATCAGGCACGCCGCCGCCACCCGGCCATAGGCCTGGTCCGGGAAGATCGCCGCCAGCAGCGGAATCGTGTCGCCCGCGGCCAGGTCGGTCGTGTTGTCCCCCTCGGTCAGCACCCGCCCCGGCTCGACCGCCGACAGCGCCGCCACGAAGCCGGCGGTCCGGGCAAATTGAGCCGGCAGGAGCGCCGTGAGGTCCACACCGCGGACGCGCGCATAGGCCAGCAGCCCGGGGAGGACAGCCTGCAGCGTGATCGAAAAATACCCGAGCCCCTCGTCCGTACCGCCGTCGGGGAGGATGTAGTTGTCCATGCCTTCGCGCATATCCGCCAGCGCCTGCTCGGTGTGCGGCTTCATGCGGGGCCACACGCTTTCGAGGTAAAGCCCCGCGAGCAGCCGGGCACGGCAAAACCACGGACCCTGGTTGATCGCGAAGACATAGTCCCACTTCATCATGTCGCGCTCGATCACCGCCATGCCCTTGTCCCAGAGCGCCTGCTGCGCCAGCGCCCGGGCGCGCGGCGTGAGGGCAAAATCATACCAGTCGAGCAGCAGCGCCGCCGCCGTGGCCGCCATCTCCTCCAGGAAGCAGCGCTGGTCCCAGACGCTGCCGCGCGCGCGGCTCTCCGCCGACTGCGCCCACGCGGCCGTATGCACGAGGCACATCAGGTAGCGCAGGGCATGGAAGCCCATCGCCCGGTCACCGTTGACGAGGCCGACAAACCCGAGCACCAGCGGCTCCGAGAAATACGACTCCCGGCCGGCCTCCCGCGCCCGGATGTAGCGCGTGTCGGTCCACGGCAGGAAATTGCCGATGTCATCCTCCGGCCGCCGCGTCAGGTACCGGCGCGCGCGTTCCTCGAGCAGCTGCCAGGACGCGTCCCAGTACGGCGCGGTGCGCTTGAGCCGCAGCGCCGGCAGATCGGTCTCGTTGAAGAGGAGTCCGCGGGCCAGCTTCACCTCCGGCCAGGTTTCCGGCGGCAGGATCAGGCCCTCCCACCGGCCGTCATAGCGGGGACGCGCCGCCTCCAGCTCCGCGACCAGCGAGGCCTGCGCCACGCCCCACCATTGCAGGCTGATCAGCACGGGATCGGTGCCCAGCGCCGTGAAGGTGACCCGCACCGCCTCGACCGGTCCCGCGCCCATCGCCCGCGTGGTTTCATCGCGGCCGCCGAGGCCGGTGACCGCCGCGCCCAGGGGCGTCCATTGCCCCGCGCGACGGGCCTCAAAGTTCGCACTGACGTGCCGCGGCACCACCTGGCAGAAGATGAATTGGTCGTAACGCCCGGGCAATCCGCCCAGCGGAAGCTCGAGGCGCGCCGCCACAGTGCCACCGGGTGCCGTTTCCCAGCTGAGCTTCGTGCCATCCCAGCCGAACACCCGCTTGAGGCCGACCGCCGTGCCCGGCTCTAGCCGCAACGGCAGCTGTTCAGCGATGGCGGGATCGTGGAACGGCGCGAACATCGCTTCCGCCGGTGAGAGCTCGAACAACTGCGTCTGGGCCATGGCCAAACTATCGCGGTGATTGACCGCCCAGCTCAAGAACCCAATCCAAACTTATTTTGCCGGAGGTATCGGAGGGAACTGAGCGTCGAACCAAGCCAGATTTGACCACGGATTACACGGCTTCGATCGGGATGAACGCATCCCACAAACGGCCGTCGGATCTGAACCATCAGCTCTCTGCTCCGGTTGGTATTATCCGGATCGAATCCGGGCACTCCGCGGCAAAAAGAATCCCTGGGACCGTCTCTCCGTTCCCTGCGTCGCCTCCTGTGAGCATCCCCGGGTTTCTCAGCCCTTGCCCGCTTCTTCGTTGCTGACCGGCTTGAAGTTCGGGCGGCCGTAGCGCTGCGTCGGGATCGGGCCGTAGGGGTTCAGCTTGAACTCATCCACGCCGCGGCAGAGGTAGACCTTGAAGTTCGGGTTCACGGACAGGTCATTTTTCACGTTCGTGCCCGAGTAGCGGATCGTCAGTCCGGCCCGGCGGCGGTCCGAGGGATTCGCCGGCGAGCCGTGGATTGCGCGGTCGTCGTGCAGCGAGCACTCGCCGGCCTTCAGGCGGAACTGCACCGCGGAATCGGCATTGAAGTCGGAGCCGTCCTCCAGCTCCAGCGTCAGCACGGATGAGGTCTGGGTGGAGCGCTTATGCTTGATGATACCGCCGCGGTGCGAACCGGGGAGCAGCTTCATGCCGCCGTTGACCTCGTCCACGTCGTCGAACGCGAGCCAGACCGTGACGGAGTTGTGCGGCGACATCGGCCAGTAGTACGCGTCCTGGTGCCAGCCGACGGTGGAGGCATTGTGCGGTTCCTTGATGAAGAAATTGCTCGCCCAGAAATAGAAGTTCGGCCCGAGGACGCCCTCGACGAGGTCCAGGATCTTCGGGTTCATCGCGATCTCGTAGAGGTAGGTGCTCGTCTCGTGCCATTCGCGGATGTCCTTGGAAGATTCGCCGGGCTTAAGCAGCGCGAGCAGGTTCGGCAGCTCGGCATTGATCTTCGCCATCTCCGCCTTGGTGTAGATCGGCGGCAGGCCGAGGAGATAGCCGTTCTCGTGGTAGAATTTCTTCTGCTCGGCGGTGAGGGAATAAGGATGGGAAGCAATCGTGGGCATAAATCTTGAGATCCGGATTGGTGATGAAATCAGGCGACGCGGTCGACGCGGCGGTAGTCCTTGCGGCCGTACCGGGCGGTCGGCGCGGGGGCGTAGGGCGTGTGGCCGTAGGTGTCGGTCCCGCGGCAGAGATGGGCGACGAAGTCCGGGCTGATCTGGAGGTCGGCCTTCACGTTCGTGCCCGAGTAGCGGATTGTCAGCCCGGCCCGGCGGCGGTCCGAGGGATTCGCCTGCGAGCCGTGGATGGCCTTGTCGTTGTGCATCGAGATCTCACCGGCCTTCAGGCGGAACTGCACCGCGGAGTTCACATCAAACGTGCCCTGCTCGAGCTCGAGCTGGATGATGGAATTCGCGTCGTCCTTGTGCCGGTGCTTGATCAGCCCGCCGAGGTGGGAGCCGGGGATCAGCTTCATGCCGCCGTTCTCCTCGTCGACATCGTCGAAGGCGAGCCAGACGGTGACGGTATTGAAGGGCGCGAGCGGCCAGTAGTACGCGTCCTGGTGCCACGGCACGGTGCCGGGGCTGCGGGGGGCCTTGATGAAGAAATGGCTGCCCCAGACGTAAAAATCCGGCCCGAGGATGCCTTCGACGAGGTCGAGGATCCGGGGATTCATCACGATCTCATACAGGTAGGTGCTCGTGTGGTGCCACTCGCGCATCTCATTCGTGGTCTCGCCCGGCTTGAGGAGCGCCAGCAGGTTGGGCAGTTCGGCATTGATCCGCGCCATCTCTGCCCGCGTGAAGATGGGCGGCAGGCCGAGCAGGTAGCCCTGATCGTGATAGGATTTCTGCTGGGCCGGGGTCAGCCGGTCGGGAGGGAGGGTCATGGGGTCGGAGTAAGCGGCAAAGGTACCGGGTAAATGCGCCGGCGGCGTTCAGATTTTTCGGTGGAAATGTACAGAATATTACGCCTCTATTAATAACGTGAACCTTGGAACCCGCCCGTCATCCTAGGCGCAGCGTAGAATCCAGTGAACGTGCGCCCGGGTTTCTAGTCGTCCCGCTGGATTCTTCGCTGCGCCCAGAATGACAAATCGCCCATGAAAGTCCTCCGCGATCCCCAGATCATCAGCGGTTTCGTCTATGAGAACCCGGTCGACGACCTGCCGGCGCTCACCCATTGCGGCGAGGCGCTCTGCTGCCGCGGTCACCACCGCAAGCCCCACTCTCACCCGGCCTTCGAGTTTCTCTACCTCGCGCGCGGCCAGGCCACCTGGCGCGCCGACGGCGTGGTCACCACGCAGGGCATGGGCGACCTCTACATCGCCTATCCGGGCGAAAAGCACGGCACCGGGCCGGTGCCGAATCCCGAGAACCATCACCTTTGGGCCGGCCTGAAGCTCGACCGGCTCGGACCAGCCGCCCGGCAACTGGCCGCCGAGCTGCGGCGCCACCGCGTGCGGGCGCTGTCCGGCTGCCCGGAAGTCGAGCCCGTGCTGCGCGGCCTGGTCGCCCAGGTGGTGGCCAATCACCCGCAGCGACGGCAGGCGATCCTCTCCTACCTTGCGTTGTTCATCACGCTGCTGCGGCAGCGCCTCGTGTCGGGCGAACGGCGGCTGCCGGTTCCCACCGCCCTGCCCTATTCCCCCGCCGTGCAGCGCGCCGTCGCGTACATGGAGCAGCAGCTCGACCGGCGGCTCCCGCTGCGGGACCTGGCCGCCATGGCAACGGCGAGGAGCGTGCCGCACTTCTGCGCGCAGTTCCGCCGCGAGGTCGGCGTGAGTCCCGCGGCCTATCATCTCCAGCTGCGCCTCGGGGCCGCCCGCCTGACTCTCCGGCAGCCGGGCTTCGACGTCACCAAGGCCGCGCTCCAGCACGGCTTCAGCTCGTCGCAGCACTTCAGCACCCTCTTCCGACGCGCCTACGGCGTCACGCCGCGCGACTGGCGGGCGGGGAAGGGCCCGCGCCCGGACGTGTCGCGGGCCAAGGCCGGGCGGTAGGGCGAATCCTCCGGATGCTCCGCCCTCGCGGACCGAGTTCGGCTCAGCCGGAGGATTTCGCCCACCCCAAAACCAGGGCTCAGCTTTTCGTCGCTGGCGCCGGGGCGCGGTTTGGCCAGGGCCGGATCGGGCCGTAGCCGCTCTTGACGCCATCGTACGTCTCGCGGCGGCGGACATATTCGCGGTAATCGGCCACCGTCGCGGGATGCTTGCGGCTCTGCACGACGAAATCGGCCTCGGGCGGATAGCAGGCGATCTGGACCTTCGCGTAGAAGCCCGGGTCGGCCTTGCCCTCCGGATCGATCCGTTTCGGCAGCGCCGCGACATTGTTCGGCACGTCCGCCGACTGGTAGCGCAGGTCGATGCTCCACCGCACGTGGTCCGAGTAATTCGGCGTGGAGCAGTGGGGCGTGATATTGGTCATGAACACCACGCCGCCGCGCGGGCAGGCGGCGGTGATGGCCTGGCGCGGGTCGGCGGGCAGGTTCTCGTCCTGGATGACCAGGAAGCCCGCGTTGCCGCCCGTGTGATGCTCGACCACGGGACCGCGGTGGGTCCGCGGGAGGATCTGCATGCAGCCGTTTTCGGCCGTGGCATCAACGAGGGGCACCCAGCACGTGATGATGAGGTGGTCATCGCACGACGCGGCGAAGTAGCCGCTGTCCTGGTGCCACGGCACCACGCCGCGGCCGATGTTGGGCAGCTTGGGCCGGATGCGGTAGACCGACGAGGCGACAACCTCCTCCGTCCCCAGCAGCGACGAAACCTTCGCCAGCAGCTTCGGGTGCGTGAGCACGTCGAACATCTCCGGCGCGCGGAATCCGCCGCTGCTGCGGCCTTCCAGCCGGCGCAGGATGGCCTCGCCGTTTTCCTTCGAATCGCGGTACAGCGCCGCCAGGCGGTGGTCGAAATCGAGATCGGCGTGAAGCTGGGTCAGCTTGCCCTCGGCCTTGAGCGCCTGGACCGCCTCTTCGATGGCCTCCGCCATCTCCTGCCGCAGTGGCTCCAGGTCGGCCGGGGCGAAAACATCCGGCACGATCAGGTAGCCTTCCTCCTGGAAGAACCGCCGTTGGTGGGCGGTGAGCGACTTCGGCTTGGACGCGGACTTGGGGCGGGACGACTTCGGGGTTTTCGCTTTCATCAGGGCGGAGCGTCGCAGTTCCGGCCGGGAATGGCAATGGCCCGCAGTCACCTTTGCTGGTAAATAATCAGCATGACGCCGCCGGGGAGCCCGCCCTCCGCTCGTTGTCATTCTGCGCTGCACTCAGAATGACAACCGGGGTCTCCGTCCGCAGCGAGGGCGCCGCGGCTCCAACCCACCGCTCCGCTCAATGTCACCTATCAGGTGACATTGGCGGACGGCCCTCGGCTCTCGACGCCGGGCGATTGGGGCTTACCCTCGGGCGGCATGGAACGGTTTGCCGGCAAGGTGGTTTGGATCACGGGGGCGTCGTCGGGCATCGGCGAGGCCCTGGCGAGCGCCTTCGCGCAGGAGGGTGCCCGGCTCGTGCTTTCCAGCCGGCGGGCGGATGAACTGGAGCGTGTGCGCCGCGCGCTGCCGCGGCCCGACGATCATCTCTCCCTCCCGCTCGATCTCACCCACAGCGACACGTTCTCCGCCTTGGTGGCGTTGGTCCTCGGAAAATTCGGCGGCATCGACGTCCTCGTGAACAATGGCGGCGTGAGCCAGCGTGCCCTGGCCGTCGAGGCCGCGCCCGGCGTCGAGCGCGCGCTGATGGAGGTGAACTATTTCGGGACCGTTGCGCTCACCAAGGCGGTGCTGCCCGCGATGCTCGCACGGCGTGCCGGCCACATTGTCGTCATCAGCAGCGTGATGGGCTACGTTGGGACGCCGGGACGATCCACCTACGCCGCGGCCAAGCACGCACTGCACGGCTATTTCGATTCCCTGCGCGCCGAGGTCTGGCGGGAAGGCGTGAAGGTCACGATCGTCTGCCCCGGCTACGTGAGGACGAAGGTCTCGGACAACGCGCTGGGTGCCCGCGGGGAGAAGCACGGCCGGACCGACGCCACGACCGCGCGCGGCATCACGGCGGAACGCTGCGCTGCGGCGACCCTGCGGGCGGTGGTCCTCGGCCGGGAAGAAATTTCCGTCGGCGGAGCCGAAACCTGGGCGATTGCGCTGAAGCGCTTTTTCCCGGGCCTGCTGTCGTGGGGCGTCAGGCGGATAAAGTTTTCAACCGGATCGAGGTAGGGCGCGGCCGCTGGGCGCGCCGTTCTGCCGACAGTTTCAAACGATATTCACGGCGGGCCCAGCGGTCCCGCCCTACCCGCGATCGCGAATGCGGAAATCTCACGCGTAGCTGCCGCCCCGCGAGATGCCCATCGCCTTGCGGCGGGCCTTGCGGTCGGCGGCGGCCTTGCGCTCGTAGCCGCTGCGGCGGTGCTCCGCGAGCGGATCGGCCGGCAGCTTGTTCGCCTTCCGCCACGCGGCCAGCGCCGGGGACACGTCGGTAAAGAACGCCTTCTTCAGGAGCAGTTCTGCATCGATCACCCGGTTCTTCGCCTGCGCCGCGCGCAGGGCGTCGTGATCCACAATCGCCGCCTTGGCGTAGAGTTCCTGCGCCATGACCACCGTCTGGATCGTCGCCTCGACCTTCGATTTTTCGTTGTGCGACTGGTCGATCATGTAGGGAATCCTGGGCATCTTCCCGCGATCAGAAGCGAAGAAATGGATCTCGTGGAAAATGCGAAAGACCTGATACGGGTCGATCGAGCCGAGCGTGAGGTCGTCGTCGGCGTAGCGGCGGTCGTTGAAGTGGAAGCCACCGAGCATGTCCTCGTCCAGCAGCCACGCGACGATCTGCTCGATGTTCTGCGCGTTGTAGTGATGGCCGGTGTCCACCAGCACCTTGGCGCGCGGGCCCGCCTTCTTGGCCAGGAGGAAAGCCATGCCCCAGTCGGCGATGTCGGTCGCGTAGAACGCGGGCTCGAACGGCTTGTACTCCACGAGCATCGTCTGCTCCGGACCGATCTTCTTGTGCAGTGCCTTCAGGCTTTCCTCAAAGTGGCCCTTGCGCCCGCGGATGCTGCCCTGGCCCGGGTAGTTCGTGCCGTCGGCAAACCAGAGTGAAAGATACTCGCTGCCCACCGCCTTCATGATGGCGACGGAATCGTAGCAGTGCTGCAGCGCATGCGCGCGAATCTTCGGGTCGTTGTGGCCGAAGGCGCCCCACTTGTAGCACTGGTCCTGGAACAGGTTGGGGTTGATCGCCCCCAGCTTGACGCCGTGCTTGCGCGCCAGCTTCGCCACTTTCCTCGGATCCTCGCCGGGCGTGAAATCCCAGAGCACGTGCGTCGCAACGGTCGGGCAGCAGCCGGTGACCGCGTGGACCTGACCCGCGTCGGCCAGCTTGTCATTCGTGTCGATCGCGGCGGCGTCCTGGAAGAATTTGCCAAAGCGCGTGCCGGTGTCGGCGAAGCCCCACGAGGGCGTTTCCACGTTGAAGCTGTCGAGCGCCTCGACGGCGCGGCGGAGTGATTTTGGGGTCATGGGTCAGCAGTATGTGCGAAGGCAGACGGAGGTTGTCAGCCGCGAAATTTCCCGTTCTGGTGAAAATTCTTATGTGCGACGCCTGCCTGCTCCTCGGCCAGCCCTGGCTCCCGGAACTGCATGGCGGCCGGCCGCGGCCGCGGGTCCGGCCGGCGGCGATGAAGCTGCGGCAGGCCAAGCCGCCGCAGTCATCGCCGGCGTCCGTGAAGTCCAAGAGGCGGCCCTGATGCTGGGGCAGGAAGGCAATGGAAGTTGCGCAGGCATCCTGCCTGCTTCCGACCTGATGCAGGCAGGATGCCTGCGCTCCATTGGGAAACCGACCGCCGGTTGAATGGTGGGGCGAATCCTCCGGATGAGCCGTCATCGCGGACTGAGTTCGGCTCATCCGGAGGGCTCGCCCTACCCGCTCCGGAATCAGCGTGGGCTGGCGATCGTCTCCGGCCCGCGCAGCCGGAGCAGCGCGTAGCCGAGGAGCACCAGCGCGGCGGACACCGCGACGAACCAATCGCCATGCTCGACGTAAAAGCTCAGCCGGTTCACCCAGCGGGCGTCGCGGGTGACCGCCACGGTCTTGGTTCCGCGGAAGTACACGCTGCCGGCATCGTTGGTGAGCACCGCACGCACGTTGCCGAACTCGTCGATCCAGCCGCTCCAGCCGCCGTTGCCGTCGCGCAGCACCGGCCGGCGGGTCTCGACCGCGCGCAGGACCGAGTTCGCCGCGTGCTGGTAGGCCGCGCCGCCTTCGCCGAACCAGGCATTGTTGGTCTGCACCACCAGGACATCGGATCCCGCCAGCACGCTTGCGCGGGCCAGCCGCGGGTAGATGTCCTCGTAGCAGATGAGCGGCCCGAAGATCAGCGCCCCGTTGCGCTGGGACACGACCAGCGGGGAGGAATCAACCCCGCGGGCGAAATCGTCGCCGATCGGCACGAATTTCGTCAGCCAGCCCAGGACCGGCCGGAGCGGCACATATTCGCCGAAGGGCACCAGATGGCGCTTGGCGTAATACGCCGTCTGCAGGCCCGCGACGGGGTCGACGACGAACACGCCGTTGTACCACGCCTCGTCCGGCGCATGGTAATCTTCGATCGCGATCGAGCCGAGGAGCAGCGGGGCATTCGCCCGGCGCGCCAGCGACTCCACGAAAGCGCGGGCATCGGCGTCGCCCTTCACCGCCCACGGGGTCGTGGCCTCGGGCCAGAGAATGAGGTCCGGGCGGCTCGCCGCCGCGGTGAGCGTGGTGCGCTGCAGTACGTCGAGGATGCCCGGCCCCTTCGCCGGGTCCCATTTCACGTCCTGCGGGATATAGGGCTGCACAAACGCAACCCGGCCCAGCGGCACGCTGAAGCGGAGCCGGTTGAACGTTTCCTGCACGTGCACGCTCAGGCACACGAGCAGCAGGAACATCGCGAGGAAGAACTCCTGGCTGCGGCGCCGAAGGCCGGATTCGCCCTCGCGGAACAGCCGGTGGGCGTAGGCGGCGAACCCGAGGTTCATCGCCACGAGTACAAACGATACGCCGTAGGCCCCGGTGTACGCCGCGATCTGCAGGATGCTCGAGCGTTCCCATTGGCTCGCCGCCAGCGGCAGCCAGGGAAACCCGCCCAGCAGCCACGTCCGTGACCACTCGATCAGCACCCAGGCCCCGGCCAGCCCGAGCACCCCCAGCAGCCGCACCGGCGTCGGCCGGCCCAGCATGCGTGGCATGGTCCACCACACCGCCAGGTACCAGACGCCGATCCACGCGCCCACGATCGGCCCGAGCAGCAACAGCCCCAGCCAGGTCACATGGTGCAGCCAGCCGAGGATGAGGGTCCACGCCACCGCCTGCGCGCCGAGCATCGTCCACGCGTAAAGCTTGAACCGCGGCCGCGTATAGGCCCAGAAAACCCCGGGCACGAACATCGCGTAGGCGAACTCCGGCATCTTGAACGGCGGAAACGCCACCACGGCCAGCAGCGCCGTCAGAACGAACACCGTGGCCGAGGCCACCGCCTCCGGATGCCGCTCCCAAAGGGTCGGGACCGGCGCGTAGGGATCGGGGGTTGGCGCAGTATCAGGCATCGACTCGGAAGGTGGAGCGCGTTGTCCCTAACGCGCTGGCTGGACCCGGTTCCCTGTCGGACCGCAACAACGCGTTGGGGGCAACGCGTTCCACCTCCGGACCAGGAGCGAAGCGGGCATGGCAGGCATCACGCGCCGTGGCACTGCTTGTATTTCTTGCCGCTGCCGCACGGGCACGGGTCGTTGCGGCCGACCTTCGGCGTGTCGCGGCGGACGGTCACCTTGGGCAGCTGGATTTCCTGCGGCGCGGCCGCCGGGGCGCCGCCGGCCGCGACCGTCGTGCTCGTCTCCAGCCGCGGCGCCGCGGCGGGCGCGGGGGCGTCGGTCGGGCCGACGGCGCGGGCCGTGCGGCTGAGCAGCGCGAGCATGTTCTCGAACGACTCCAGGTTGGACGCGCTGCGGAACAGGCCGGTGCAGATCTGCAGCCGCACGTTGTTCATCAGCTCCTCGAAGAACCGGTAGGCCTCGGACTTGTACTCCACCAGCGGATCCTTCTGGCCGTAGCTGCGCAGGCCGATGCTCTTCCGCAGGTCCTCCATCTCGGTGAGATGCTCCTGCCAGTGGTGGTCGATCGCGTTGATCACGACATAGCGCTCGAGCGAGCCCAGTGCCTCGGGCACCTCGGAGGCCTCCTTGATCGCGTAGGCCTGCTGGATGCGCCCGACGATCAGCGCCGTCAGCGCGGTGAGGTCGGTGCCGGTCAGCTCGTCCACGCGCAGGCTGACGGGAAAATGGGAGTTCACCCAGCCGACGAGGCTCTCGACGGAGCTCGGCACCGCGCCGCCCTTGCCGCCAAACCCGGCGCCCTCGAGGCGGACCAGGATCTCCTCCTCGATCTGCTCAAAGATGATGGCCTTCGGCCGGTCGGCGTGGATCGCGGCGTTGCGGATGCCGTAGACGACCTCGCGCTGCTGGTTGAGCACGTCGTCGTACTGGAGCAGGCGCTTGCGGATGGAATAGTTCTGCTGCTCGACCTTTTTCTGCGCGGACTCGATGGAGCGGTTGAGCCACGGGTGCTCGAGCTCCTCGCCCTCCTTCATCGAGCCTTCCATGAGGCGCGAGGCCAGGTTGCCCTGCAGGAAGAGGCGCATGAGGTCGTCCTCGAGCGAGAGGAGGAACTTGGTCTGGCCGGGGTCGCCCTGGCGCGAGCAGCGGCCACGCAGCTGGCGGTCGATGCGCCGGGATTCGTGGCGCTCGGTGCCGACGACAAAGAGGCCGCCGAGCTCGCGCACGCCCTCGCCCAGTTTGATGTCGGTGCCGCGGCCCGCCATGTTGGTGGCGATGGTGACGGCGCCGCGCTGGCCGGCGCGCGAGACGATCTCGGACTCCTGCTGGTGGAACTTGGCGTTGAGGACGGTGTGGATGACGCCGGCACGCTTGAGGAGGCGGGACAGCACCTCGGACGACTCGACGCTCACCGTGCCCACGAGCACGGGCTGGCCGCGCTTGTTGGCCGCCTCAATCTCGCGGACGACGGCGTTGAACTTGTCGCGGCGGGTCTTGAAGATGGAATCGTTCCGATCGACCCGGATGCAGGGCTGGTTCGTCGGGATGACCTGCACCGCGAGCCGGTAAATGTCGTTGAACTCGGTCGCCTCCGTCTCCGCCGTGCCGGTCATGCCGGCCAACTTCTCGTACATGCGGAAATAGTTCTGGATCGTGATCGTAGCGTAGGTGCGGGTCTCGCGCTCGATGGCGACGCCCTCCTTGGCCTCCACGGCCTGGTGCAGGCCGTCGGACCAGCGGCGGCCGGGCATGACGCGGCCGGTGTTCTCGTCGACGATCATGACCTTGCCCTCCTGCACGACGTACTCGACATCGCGCTCATAGAGGGAATAGGCGCGCAGCAGCTGCGAAATCGCGTGAATGTCCTCCGACACCTCTGCGTAGCGGGTCTGGGAGGCCAGTTTCCGCTCTTCGCGCTGCTCCGGGGTCATCGTCGTGTCCTTGTCGAGGTCGCTGAACTCGGTGGCGAGGTCAGGCAGCATGAACGCGTCGGGGTTGTCCGGGCGCAGGGCCTTGCGGCCGATCTCGGTCAGGTCGGCCTGGTGCTGGCGCTCGTCGATGACGTAGAAGAGGTCCTCCTTGAGCCGGTAAACCTCGTCCTTGTTGAGGTCGGAATTCATCTCCGTCTCGGTCTTGTCGAGCAGCTTGCGCCACTCGGGCGTCTCCATGAGGCGGAGGAGCAGCTTGTTTTTCGGGTGGCCCATCTTCACCTGCAGCAGCTTGCGGGAGGCGACGAGCTTGTCGTCGGCCGTGGCGCCGGGTTTTTCGAGGATTTCCCGGGCCTCGGACACGATCCGGTTGCAGAGGCGGGTCTGGTCGGCGACGAGGCGGTCCACCGGGGGCTTGATGCGCGTGAAGGGCTGCTCGCGCTCGATGGGGGCGGGGCCGGAGATGATCAGGGGCGTGCGGGCCTCGTCCACGAGGATCGAGTCGATTTCGTCCACGATGCAGTACCAGTGGTCGCGCTGGACCTGGTCCTCCTTGCGCGTGGCCATGCCGTTGTCGCGGAGGTAGTCGAAGCCGAACTCGCTCGCCGTGCCGTAGGTGATGTCGCGGCCGTACATCTCGCGGCGGACGTCGGGCGCCATCTGCTGCTGGATGCAGCCGACGGAGACGCCGAGGAAGTTGTACAGGTGCCCCATCCACTCGGAGTCGCGGCGGGCGAGGTAGTCGTTGACCGTGACGAGCTGGGTGTTCCGGCCGTTGAGGGAATTGAGGTAGAGGGGTAGCGTGGAGACGAGGGTCTTGCCCTCGCCGGTGGCCATTTCGGCGATCTTGCCCTGGTGGATGGCCAGGCCGCCGATCAGCTGGACGTCGAAATGCACCATGTCCCAGGTCAGCTCATGGTCGCAGACGATGATTTTCCGGCCGACCAGGCGGCGGGCGGCGCTCTTCACGGTCGCGAAGGCCTCGGGGAGGATCTGGTCGAGGGTTTCGCCGGCCTTGAGCCGGGCCCGGAACTCGTCGGTCTTGGCGCGGAGCTGCTCGTCAGTCAGCGCCTGGTAGGACTGCTCCAGCTCGGTGATACGCGCGACCGTGGGGCGGGCTTTCTCGAGGAACTTTTTATAGTGCCGGCCGGCAAAGCGTTTGAACAGAAAGGAAAACATGAAGGGCCGATACCATAGGTGACGAGGGGGGCTTGGCAAATGGCAAATCGGGCCGCCCGATTTGCCATTTGCCGATGGCGGATTCCGGATCCCCGATGGGTGCCGGAGAAGGAAGTACCCAGGCCGGCGCTTGGCCAATTTCAGGGCCCGCGCGTTGGGCTGTCCTGGGGTTTGGTCCTCCGCAATCCGCGATCCGAAATCCGCAATCGGCCCCGTCTCGCACGGGTCTTGCTAGGGAGGAGCCATGGCTGAATCACTCCTGTCCGCCAATTCTCCTTGCGCGCCCGCATCCGGCTCGGGTCTGCTGCCCAGCGTGCTTTCCGGCTACACCACCGACGGCTTCTTCGACGAGATGTTCACGCCCGACGGCATGCTGCGCCCGCACTACCGGAAATTCGTCTCCCGCTTCGGTCCCATCCCGCGCAAGGAGCTGGATGCCAAGCGCTCGGCCGTCGACGCCCTCTTCCTGCGGCAGGGCATCACCTTCAACGTCTACGGCGACTCCCAGGGCACGGAACGCATCTTCCCGTTCGACCTCCTCCCCCGGGTCATCCCGGCCGCGGAATGGGAAAAGCTCGAGGCCGGCCTCGTCCAGCGCATCACGGCGCTCAACCTCTTCCTCCACGACATATACCATGAGCAGCGCATCCTGAAGGACGGCATCATCCCGGCCTTCTACGTGCTGTCCGCCAAGCACTTCCGCCGGGAGTTCGTGAACTTCCGGGTGCCCGGCGACATCTACATCCACATCTGCGGCACCGACCTCATCCGCGGGGCCGACGGTGGCTACATGGTGCTGGAGGACAATGCCCGCTGTCCCTCCGGCGTCAGCTACATGCTCGAGAACCGCCGCGCGATGCGCCGCACGTTCCCGGACTTCTTCGACGGCGCCGGCGTCCGGCCGGTGGACAACTACCCGGCCGAGCTGCTGCAGGTCCTCCAGCATGTCGCCCCCGCCGGCGTTGGCGACCCGACCGTCGTGCTGCTCACGCCCGGCTCCTACAATTCCGCCTACTTCGAGCACACCTACCTCGCGCGGCAGATGGGCATCGAGATCGTCGAGGGCCGCGACCTCGTGGTCCGCGACCAGCGCGTGTTCATGCGCACGACCAAGGGCCAGCAGCCCGTGCACGTGATCTACCGGCGCATTGACGACGACTTCCTCGACCCGACCGTCTTCCGCGCCGACTCCGCCCTCGGCGTGCCCGGCCTGATCCACGCCTACCGCGCCGGCAACGTCTCCCTCGCCAACTCCATCGGCACCGGCCTGGCCGACGACAAGGTGATGTATTATTTCGTCCCGCGGATGATCAAGTACTACCTCAACCAGGAGCCGCTCATCCCAAACGTCCCGACCTACCTCGCGAGCGAGGAAAAGGACTGCGCCTACATCCTGGAGAACCTCGACAAGCTCGTGGTGAAGTCCGCCAACGAGGCCGGCGGCTACGGCATGCTGATGGGCCCGCACGCCACCAAGGCGGAGCGCGAGGACTTCCGCGCCAAGATCGTCGCCGACCCGCGCAACTTCATCGGCCAGCCCATGATCTCCCTCTCGCGCCACCCGACCTTCATCGAGGAAACGGACCGCTGCGAGGGCCGCCACATCGACCTGCGCCCCTACATCCTCTACGGCAAGAAAACCACCGTCATCCCCGGCGGCCTCACCCGCGTCGCCCTGCGCCGCGGCTCGCTCGTCGTCAACTCCTCCCAGGGCGGCGGCAGCAAGGACACGTGGGTGCTCTACGCCGACCAGTAAACCCGCCCCTTTCCCATGCTCAGCCGTGTCGCCAACTGCCTTTACTGGATGAACCGCTACCTGGAGCGCGCGGACAACACCGCGCGCCTGGTGGACGTCAACCTCCAGCTCCTGCTCGACCACCGCGGCCTCGACGAGCGCGCGCTGGCGGGTCACTGGATCCCGATCGTGCAGAGCGCGGGCGACGAAAAGCTGTTCGCCTCGCTCCATGCCCGCGCCTCGGGCGACACCGTCACGGAGTTCCTGGTCTTCCAGGCCGAGAATACCAACTCGATCCTCGCCGCCGTCTCCCAGGCCCGCGAAAACGCCCGCATGGTCCGCGACCAAATCACCGGTGAAGTGTGGGAGGAGCTCAACCGGCTCTACCTCTTCCTCCGCACGCCCCAGGCGCGCTCGCTCGTGCGCTTCAGCCCGGTGGAGTTCTTCCAGGAAATCAAGGCCAGCTCGCTCCACGTGCAGGGGCTCACCAACGCCACCGTGCTCCACAACGAGGGCTGGCTCTTCCAGCAGGCCGGCAAATACCTCGAGCGGGCCGACAAGACCTCCCGCATTCTCGATGTGCGCCACGCGTCCTTCCCCGTGCGCGGCGCCCCCGAGCCGGTCAGCCAGGCCGGCGCCCTCGAGTGGGCCGCCGTGCTCCGCTCCTGCAGCGCGTGGGACGCCTACAAGTCCATCCACGGCGCCGAGGTGCAGCCCGCGCTCGTCGCCGACTTCCTCCTGCTCTCGCCGGATTTCCCGCGCTCCGCACGCTATTGCGTCCAGCAGCTCAACGTCGCGCTGCGCCGCATCTCCGGCGTCGCCGAGGGCTGCTTCTCCAACGATGCCGAAAAACTCGCCGGCCGCCTCCTCGCCGAACTGCAGTTCAGCACTGCCGCGGAGATCTTCGACATCGGCCTGCACACCTACATCGACAACCTCCAGTCGAAGCTCAACGACATCGGCGCCGCCCTTTTCCAGGCCTACATCTTCCAGCCTTTCCTCGCCCCCGACCTCGAGGAGCTCCACCAGCAGGAAGAGCAGCAGCAGCAGGCCGTACCGGCCGTCAGCCAATGAAGCTGCAGGTCTTCCATCGCACGCATTACGCGTACGCGTCACCGGTCCGCGAAAGCTTCAACGAGGCGCGCCTCCAGCCGACCAACGCCGACGGGCAGATCTGCCACAGCTTCACGCTGACGGTGGACCCGGCGACGCAGCTCAACCACTACCTCGATTTCCAGTTCAACTGGGTCCACCTCTTCGACGTCAACGAGCCGCATTCGGCGCTCACCGTGGAGGCCACTTCGGTCGTCACGACCTCCGCCGAGCAGGTGCTGCCCGAGGATCACGCGTCCACGCCGCTGGCCGAGATGGACCGGTCGTGCGGCCGGCTCGAGCGCTGCCATGATTTCCTCCAGACCAGCCGCTTCGTGGAGCCAAGTCCCGAGGCCTGGCGGCTCGGCCTCGATATCAGCGATGGGCTCACGGACACCTGGCAGGTGGCCCAGGCGATCATGCAGCACATCCACCGCGAGTTCGCCTACTCGCCCGCGGCCACCAATGTCCACACCCACATGCGCGAGGTGCTGCGGTTGAAGCGCGGGGTCTGCCAGGACTTCGCCCACGTCATGCTCGGCGTGTGCCGTTCGCTCAAAATTCCCGCCCGCTACGTCAGCGGCTACCTCTACAACGGCCCTGCCGACCAGCTGCGCGGCGCGCAGGCCAGCCACGCGTGGGTCGAGGTGTACCTCCCCGGGCAGGGCTGGCATGGCCTCGACCCCACGAACAACGGCCAGCCCGACGAGCGCTACGTGAAGATCGCGGTCGGTCGCGACTACGCCGACGTCACCCCGATCAAGGGCACTTACCGCGGCACTACCGACCGCAAGCTGTCCGTTGACGTGCTGGTGACGGCGCTCGATGCGGTGCCCGTGGCCTGAAGGATCGCGGTGGAGCGGGTTGCCCTCAACGCGCTGAGCATCGCGATCCGGGTTAGGGTGTGTCTTCACACCCGATTTTCATTCTGTACGCAGTGAAGAATCCACTTGGGCGTGATCGAAGTCCGCGGCGAAATCCCACTGGATTCTTCGCTACGCTCAGAACGACAAGCTTCGGAATCGCGGATTTGAAGACACCCAAATCGTAGACGGATCCAAACAACGCATTGGGGCAATGCGTTCCACCCTCAGCGGCATCATGCCGGCCTAGAGGCGGGCATGGTGGATCCAGAAGCTCTCCCGCCACGTGCCGCCCGGGGCGATGCTCTGGACCGGCGGCAGGCTCCCGTCGGGTAACTGATTCAGCGCATTGATGGTCGCCGCCATCGGCTCAAAGCAAAAGAGGTTCACGTCCTGCGGCGCGTAGAACACCGAGACCCCGTACTGCGGTCCTTGGACGAGCGTGATCCGCTCTTCCGGGCTTTCGACCCAGAACTCCGCGCCGCCGCCGGGACCGGAAATCAGGTCGCTGAGAACCCACATTTCCTGCGCGCCGCGCAGCAGCGTCGCATCGGTGTGCGCGAGCGGTTGGCTGGCTCCGGTCGCCACCAGCCGGTCCGATACGAGCTGTTCCGTCCGCGCCCCGAGGTACAACCGGCAAGATGCCCGGGTCGCGCCGCGGAGCGTGAAACAGGGGTGATAGCCAAGCGCCACCGGCATCGGCTCGACCGCGTGGTTGTGTAACACGGTCTCCACCTCCAGCACCCCGCGCCGCAGCCGGTAGGTCATCTCGATGGTGTGGGCGAAGGGAAACTGCGCCATCAGGTCGGGATAACGCCAGAACTCCAAGCGGCTGGTGGCGCGGGCCGAATCTCCGTCAGCTTCCAGCGCCACCACCTTCCACTCGCGCGAGAACGCCAACAGGCCGTGGATCGGCAGCCCGAGCCCCTCGCGCCGGAAATTCTTCAGGTCAGGGTTCAGCCGGTACTGCTTGCCATTCGCGTGAAACGTATCGGGGTCCAGCCGGTTGGCCCAGGGGGCCATGAAAAAATTGGCCACAAAGTCCGGCTTGGCGATCAGCTCCCGGAGCGTGCCACGCGACCACATGATGTTGTGGCCCTCCACCTTGAACTCGAAGGCATTGTTGCCGAACGCCGGCACGATGGTGATCTCCGTCCGGCTCGCGGCATCAGACAGTTTGAGGACGTCGCAGCCGTCAACGACCGCAGGTTTGGCGCTATAATTTGTCGGTGATTCCATGGAAGACGCGGCACCGTGGCGAGGGGACGCCGGTCTGGCAATCACGGTTGCGGACGGACTACGTTATCTGGACTCAAGCGATTTCATGTGCCGCATTAGCGCCACAAAAATTTGTCCCTTTCTTTCCTTAAACGTTCGGAAAAACTATGAAACTCGCCTGCTTTCTTGCCATAGCGATACTCGCGCCAAAGGCCCTGTTCGGTGCTGATACATATTTCCCGAAGGGCACGGTGAGTGATTTTGAGCAGACGTGGTATGCGGCGCACCTATCTGCGATGAAAGAGCCCGTTCTCGCTTCACGCGGAGCCGACAAGAGCCATTTTGCGTTTCGTATACTCTATCTTCCGACTTGGGGCCGGCCTGTTGCCGTGCGTATTGAAAAGACCGGCGAGAGGATTGTCCTCCGGAGTGTGATGCTCTCTGGTGACGGCGGGTATGGCCCCGGCACAGTGAAAGATGAGAAGGAAAGTACAATCACAGCGACCGAGTTCGCCAGCTTGTTGGGAGAGATTCGAAAGAGTGGATTCTGGGAGTTGTCACCAAAGGATGAGGTCATAGGCTTTGACGGAAGTCAGTTGATCATCGAGGCAATTCAAGACGGGAAGCACGTGGTTTTCGTCCGCTGGACACCCGAGAACCAAACCGCAAAGAGGGGACTTGCCGGGCTAGTTTCTCTATATCGACGGCTTTTCCGAGAGGCTGGATTCTGGACGAAGAAATGAAGAAGCCGCCAGAGCCAACCCGCCAAGCGGATGGCTCAGCTTAAAGGTTGGGCAAAGAAAGTTACCTCACACAGATCGCACACAAACTGGGGTCGTATGGTGCCTCAACCGGTCGTTCTCTGTCGCACAGAGTCGAAATCGGAATTTCTTGCAATCACAACACAGCGGGGCATTCAAGCCCCATCAAGCGTCTGGTGTCGCCACCAGCCGCGTGAGGAAAATGGTCGGGGCGGCGAGATTCGAACTCGCTGATCGTCCGATGCGATACGACCTCAATTGCTTCACACACGCCCGCGAAAATACCCGATCGTCCGCTTAAGACCTTCCTCGAGCGGGATGGCGGGCTCCCAGCCGTTCAGGACTTTACGGGCGAGCGTGATGTCGGGGCGGCGCTGCTTCGGGTCGTCGGACGGCAGCGGCTTGTGGACGATCTTCGATTTTCCGCCGACCAGCTTCAGCGTCAGCTCGGCCAACTGCAGCATCGTGAACTCGCCGGGGTTGCCGAGGTTCATCGGGCCGACGATCTCCGTCTGCGCCATGAAGCGCACGAAGCCCTCGATCAGGTCGTCCACGTAGCAGAACGACCGCGTCTGCGCGCCGTCGCCATAGATGGTGATGTCCTCGCCGCGCAGCGCCTGCACGATGAAGTTCGAGACCACGCGGCCGTCGGCCTCGTGCATCCGCGGGCCGTAGGTGTTGAAGATGCGCACCACGCGGATATCGACCTTGTTCTCGCGGTGGTAGTCGAAGAAGAGCGTCTCGGCGCAGCGCTTGCCCTCGTCGTAGCAAGAGCGCTTGCCGATGGGGTTGACGTTGCCCCAGTAGCTCTCGGGCTGCGGGTGGACCTGCGGGTCGCCGTAGACCTCGGAGGTCGAGGCCTGGAACACGCGCGCCCGGAGCCGTTTGGCGAGGCCGAGGCAGTTGATCGAGCCCATCACGGACGTCTTGATGGTCTTGATCGGGTTGTACTGGTAGTGCGGCGGCGAGGCGGGGCACGCGAGGTTGTAGATCTGGTCCACCTCGAACTTGAACGGGTCGATCACGTCGTGCCGCACGAATTCGAAGCGCGGGTTCGTCAGGAGATGCCCGATGTTGGACTTCCGGCCGGTGAAGAGGTTGTCGATGCAGATGACCTCATGGCCGTCCTTCAACAGCCGGTCGCAAAGATGGGAGCCGAGGAACCCGGCGCCGCCGGTGACAAGTGTGCGCATGGTGGGGTGAGTAAGAGAGAGGGGAAGGGAGAGCGAAAGGGTGAATGCGAGTGAGAGGGAAAGCGGCGGAGTTGGCGAGCGCGGGAAATGGAAGCCGATTTTCACCACGAAGGGCACGAAGCCCACGAAGATCGATCCATCCAATTCATCTATTTCACCGCAAAGAGCGCGAAGAACGCAAAGACGGAAGCCTGATTGTCTGCTTCAGTGCTTCGCGGCCTTCGCGCTCTTTGCGGTAGAAATCAGTTGGCTTGAGCCTAGCCTTCGTGCACTTCGTGCCCTTCGCGGTAAATTTCGTCAGCCCGCCACGCGCGCGGCGGCGCCGGATTCGTAGCGCGCGATCCACGCCAGATGCCAGGCGGCGTAGTCGCCGGCCTCGATGTGCGCCCGGGCCTGGGCCATCAGGTCGAGGTAGAAATGCAGGTTGTGCAGCGTGAGCAGCGTGCAGCTCAGGATCTCGCCCGCGACCGTCAGATGGCGCAGATAGGCGCGGGAGAAATTCCGGCAGGTGTAGTTATCGAGCCCCTCGACGATCGGCCGCGGGTCGGCGCGGAATTTCTCGTTGCGGAGGTTCAGCGGCCCGTCGGGCGTGAACACCAGGCCGTTGCGCGCCACCCGCGACGGCAGCACGCAGTCAAACATGTCCACCCCGAGCGCGATCATCTTCAGGAGCTGCGGGGGCGTGCCGAGGCCCATCGTGTAGCGCGGCTTGTCCGCCGGCAGGAACGGCGTGGTCGCGCCGACCTGCTTCAGCATCTCCGGCTCCGGCTCGCCCACGCTCACGCCGCCGACCGCGTAGCCCGGAAAATCCAGCGCCGCCAGCGACTCCGCCGCCTCGCGCCGCAGGTCGTCAAAGGTCGAACCCTGCGCGATGGCGAAGACGTGGTGCCCCGCCGCCAGAAAGCCGCTGTCCGTGGCGATCTGCCGGCACTGCTGCGCCCAGCGGTAGCTGCGCGCCACCGCCTTGGCGCAAGCGTCGCGCTCGCAGGGCCAGGGCGGGCATTCGTCCAGCACCATGGCAATGTCGCTGCCGAGGTTTTGCTGGATGCCCATGACCTCCTTCGGGCCGAGGAAGAGCTTCGCGCCGTCGAGATGGGACTGGAACGCCACGCCGTCGTCCCGGATGTCGCGCAGCTTCGCCAGCGAGAAGACCTGAAAACCGCCGCTGTCGGTCAGGATCGGCCCGTCCCAGCCCATGAAGGTGTGCAGGCCGCCCAGGTCGCGCACCAGCTCGCTGCCCGGCCGGAGGTTGAGGTGGTAGGTGTTGCCCAGGATGATCTGCGAGCCGATCTCCCGCAGGTGGGCCGGGGTAAGCGACTTGACCGTGCCCTGCGTGCCGACCGGCATGAAAACCGGCGTCTCGATCACCCCGTGCCGCGTCTGCAGCCGGCCGCGGCGGGCCGAGGTGGCGGAGTCGGTCTTGAGCAGTTGGAACGGCGGAGTCAGCATCCCAGTCGTTTAACCACGAATGGACACGAATTAACACGAATAATTCTGCGCCCTTTTGAGCCAGGTATCCCTCCCCCTATTCGTGTGCCTTCGTGTCCATTCGTGGTTTACGGACTGGAAGTTGCCAGCCCTCCCAATCTCTGCTCCTATTTTTAAAGGCATGCTTCTCGTCATCGACAACTACGACTCGTTCACCTTCAACCTCGTCCAATACTTCGGTCAATTGGGCGTGGAGCAGCGTATTTTCCGCAACAACGAGATCACTCCCGCCGAGGCCCTCGCGCTGAAACCCGACCGCGTCCTCCTTTCCCCGGGGCCCTGCTCGCCCCGCGAGGCCGGCGTCAGCCTCGACATCATCAAGGCCTTCGCCGGCGTGAAACCCATCCTCGGCGTGTGCCTCGGGCACCAGGCCATCGGGCACTACTTCGGCGGCAATGTCGTCCGGGCGTCGCGCCTGATGCACGGCAAAACCTCGCCCATCAAGCACAAGGACACCGACCTCTTCCACGGGATGCCGCAGGGGTTCGCCGCCACGCGCTACCATTCGCTGCTGGTTGACCGCGCCACCTTCCCCGCCGAGCTGGAGATCACCGCCGAGACGGCCGAGGGGGAGGTCATGGGCCTCCGCCACCGCCGCCTGCCCATCTGGGGCGTCCAGTTTCACCCCGAATCCATCGCCACCGAAAGTGGCATGAACATCCTGAAAAACTTCCTGTCGCTGAATTGAACCGGAAAGTAGCGAGTAGTGAGCCTGCCAACCGAGCCGCCGACTCTTATCCCGCTGCCTTTCTACTCGCTACCCACGACTCACTACCCGCTACTATCCTCTCCCATGCGCTGCCCCAAATGCACCTCCATCGAGGACAAGGTCATTGATTCCCGCATCAGCAAGGAAGGCTCGACCATCCGCCGCCGCCGCGAATGCCTGGAGTGCGGCCATCGCTACAGCACGACCGAGGGCCTCGTGCGCGACGGCATGGTCGTGATCAAGCGCGACGGCCGCCGCGAGGAGTTCACCCGCGAGAAGCTCGTCCATGCGGTCCGCGCGGCCTGTCACAAGCGCCCCGTGGACGCCGAGCAGATCGGCATGCTGCTGGAGGACGTCATGGACGTGCTGGAGGCCCAGTATGAAAACGAGATCCCCTCCGGGGCGATCGGCGACGCCGTGATGCAGCGCCTGCGCACGGTCGACCAGGTGGCGTACGTCCGCTTTGCCAGCGTCTACAAGGAGTTCCGCGACGTGGCGGAGTTCATGCACGAGATCAGCACACTGGCCAAGAAGCCGAAATGACCCTGATCAGGCAGATTGTCATTGCGAGGAGTCCCGCCCCGGCGGGGCGGCGCAGCAATCCCGCTGGATCGCCACGCCCGGCGAAGCCGGGCTCGCGATGACAGGGCCCAGCCCACGACGACTGCAATGACCCGCGACCGCGCCGACCTGCGGCGGCTGCATTTCATCAACGCGCTGTTCGCCCACGCCACGGGTCACGACCTCTACCTGGCGGACCAGATCAAGGGAGCCATCACGTTCAGCCTGGCCGAGCTCGCGGCGCAGACAGCCGCGCATCCGGACTTTGCCGCCAAATTCGACGCCGGCTTCAATGCCGCCGCCGCGCACCTGCTGGCGAAGCTGTTCGCCCACCTGCCGCGCCGGGGATTTTTCCACTGGGACGCCGCGCTGACGCCCGCCGCCGCCACGCCCCTCTTCGCGCGGGCGGAGCTGATGGCCGGCCTCCGGCAACTCGCGCCATTCCGTGAATCGACCCTGCTCGTGACCAACCTGCGCCCCGCCTTGATCCCGCGCCGCGCCACCCCGCGCCGTCAGCGCGACTACGAGGACGCCCTGGCCTTCATCCGCGACCTCACCGCCGCCCGCACCGCACGCAGCGCCAACCTGCAGTTGCTGTTTCTCTGAATTTCCTAATCTGGAACTCAGGAATTCGGGAAATGCCCGGCCTGAATTCGTTTGGCTCTTCCGTTCCAGAGTTCCTGAGCTCCAGACAAACATCTTCCCCATGGCCAAGACCCTCTTTCAGAAAATCATCGACCGGGAGATTCCGGCCAAGGTCGCGTATGAGGATGAGCAGTGCATTGTCATCCATGACATCCAGCCGGAGGCGCCCGTGCACCTGCTCATCATCCCGAAGCAGCTGATTCCCCGCGTGAGCGAGGCCGCGGGCGGCGATGAGGCCGTGCTCGGACACTTGCTCATGGTCGCAGGCATCGTCGCAAAGCAGCTCAACCTCGCCGCGGGCTTCCGCCTGGTCGTGAACAACGGCCCGCATGCCTCCGAGTCCGTCCCGCACCTGCACGTGCACCTGCTGGCCGGCCGGCAGATGACGTGGCCGCCGGGCTGAGATGGGAGACTCGTCGGCGAAGGCTTGAACGCCTGTCCCCGGCCGGCTTTATAGCCGGGCCCAGCCCACTCCATGAAGCTCACCCCGGCTCACATCGAGCAATTCCGCCGCCGCGGCTATGTCGCGGTCCCCGGCTTTTTCAACGCCCAGGAAGTCGCCGCCCTCCAGGCCGACCTCGCCCGGCTCAAGCGGAACGGCTTCCTCCGCAATGTCGCCCGCGCCGGCGACGGCGTCACCCCGACCAGTGACAAGGTCAACCTGCAGCTTTGCCCCGCGAACTTCTACAGCACGCTCATCCGCGCCCTGCCCTTCGCACCCAAGGTCATCGCCGCCGTCACCCAGCTGATCGGCCCCGAGGTCACGCTGCACCTCGACCAGATTTTCCTGAAGCCCGGCCGGACCGGGATGGGCACCGCGTGGCACCAGGACAACGCGTACTTCAAGATCCCCAAGCCCCTCCGCGGAACCGCGATGTGGATCGCCATCCATGACGCCACCGTCGCCAACGGCACGCTGCGGGTCGTGCCCGATGCGTGGGAAACGCTCCAGCCCCATGCGCGCGACGGCAACAGCGACCACCACATCCGCTGCCACCCGGACGAATCCAAGGGTGAGACCATCGAGCTGAAGGCCGGCGGCGTGATCTTCTTCTGCTACGGCACGCCGCACGCCACGGGCGACAACCGGACGGACGCCGAGCGTGCCGGCCTGGCGTACCATTTCCTCTGCGAGGACCAGACCGACGAGGCCTTCTACACAACCGGCCGCATCGGTAACCCGCGCCCACGGCTGACCGGCGCCCGCGCGACCGGCGGGCTCGAGGAGTACGGCCATGTCATCGACGGGACCTGGGAGGCGGAGGTGGCGCGGGCCGCCGCGGGCGTTAAGAATTAAACGCCAAGAGGCAATGGGCGCAAAGGCCGAGCAAAGCCGGAGTCATGCCGGTGACTCCGAATTCATCACCGCAATGCGAGGGATTGAGCGGTGGAGCGTGTTGCCCTCAACGCGCTGAACGACTCTGCCCGAGTTTAGCCGAGGACGGAGCCATCGAACGCGTTCCACCCCCGATCGCGTGCTCGCAGCCCACGGAGAGGGCCTTCGCCGCTTAGCGTGTTCGCGTTTAGGATCCGTACAAGAGCGGACCGGTTACTTCAGCCACTTCGCCAGCCAGGCGTGGACCTCGCCGTACCAATACCGGCTGTCCTCCCCGCGCAGGATCCAGTGGCCGGCCTCGGGGAACACGAGCAGCCGGCTCGGCACATTCAGCCGTTGCTGGGTCGCGAAGTTCATCAGGGCGTTGTTCATCGGCACGCGGAAATCCTGCTCGCCGACGGTGATCAGGATCGGCGTGAGGAAGCCCGTGCCCTTGGCGTGGTTGCCCGCCTGCATGACCGGGCTCTGGTCGCGCCACGTGGGACTGTCGCCCCAGACGGGACCGCCGCTGTTCACCTCGCGGCCGTAGATGCTGTCGCTCGTGCCCCACTGCATGACGAGGTCCATCTCGCCGGCGTGGGAGATGATGGCCTTGTACCGCGTGGTCGTGGCCTGCAGCCAGTTGGCCAGGTGGCCGCCGTAACTGGCGCCAGCCGCCGCCTGCCGCGTTCCGTCGATGAAGGCGTAGCGCCTGATCGCCTCGTCCGCCGCCTCGTTGATTTCCTCCGCCGGCCCCTTGAGCGGATCGAGCTGGATGGAGCGGGCAAACTCCTCGCCGTAGCCGGTCGAGCCCTTGTAGTCGGTCAGCAGCACGACGTAATCCGATTGGGCCAGCAGATGGTAGTTCCACCGCAGCACAAACGTGTCGTGCCACATGTTCGCCGCCCCGCCGTGCATGACGACAAAGAGCGGGTATTTCTTCTTCGGATCAAAACCAGCGGGTTTCACGATCATGCTGTGGATGTCGCGCCCGTCCTTCGCCTTGAACCAGAAATGCTCCACGGGAAGCCAGTCGATCGTGGCCGCCTTCGCCGTGTTGATTGACGTCAGCCGCTTCGGCCCGCCGTTGAAGGAATAGATCTCGGCCGGGCTGACTGCGCTGTCCCAAACGCCCACCACCGCCTTGCCGCCGGCCGCGAGCCCGCTGAGCGTGCCGGTCGGGGGCGACGCCTCATCGCGCACGTCCCCGCCCGCGTAGCCGACCGAGTGCAACTGCTCGAGGCCCGCATGCTCGTAGATGAAATAGATCCGGTCGGAACCGGCCGGCGCCGCATAGCGCGACACCGAGCGGTCCAGCGAGGACGTGAGGACACGGCGCTCGTTGCGGAACGGCCAGGGAAAGCTCGCGAGCCGGGTCAGGTCGTAGACCTTGTCCGGCGTGTTCGGATCGGTGACGCAGAGCAGCGTTTTCCCGTCGGGCGAGAAGGAAAGCTGCCCGTAACTCCCGCCATCATGGGTGAGCGGTTGCGGCTCGCCGCCGTCCAGACCGACCTGGAAAATCTGCACGGAAACCGGGGCGCGCGCCGCCTGGTCGCGATTCGTCGAGGCCGTGAACACGATGCCGCCGCCGTCGGGCGTCCACTCCGCCTCGAGGTTCTGGCCTTCCTCGCCGTTGGACCCGCCAAAGCCGGGCAGCGCGGCGAACTTGGTACCGGCCAGCAAATCGCGCGCCGGGGCATCAGACCGGGCCTCCTGCACGAACAGATGGGCCTTCCGGTCGTCGAGCCACTGGTTCCAGAAGCGCGCCGGGAACTGCTCATAGGCCCGGACGTTGTACTTGCGCTCCTTGTGGTGTTTCGCGGCCCGCTTGTTGGCCGCCTCATCCAGGGCTCCGGGATAGACCTGGCTGACAAACAACAGCGTCTTGCCGTCCGGGCTCCATTTCGGAGAAGCGGCCCCCAGCGTCAGGTTGGTCACGCGCTCCGCTTCACCGCCGGAGAGGTCGAGCACATAGATCTGCGGGACTTCGTCGCCCTCGCGCTTGGCCGTGAAGGCGATCTTCCGGCTGTCCGGCGACCAGTTCACCCCGCCTTCGCCGCCCTTGCTGTAGGTGAGCCGGCGGATGGGCGTGTCATCGGTCAAAGACTTTATCCAAAGGTCGGACCACTGCTCCTTCGCCTCATAAGCCGGCTCGACCACCGTGAAAACGACCCACTTGCCGTCGGGACTGGGCACCGGGGCGCCCACACGCTTCATCAGCCAGAGATCCTCATGTGTGATCGCGTGGCGGACCGGGACGGTGGCGGGATCGGCGGCCAGCACCAACGAGGCGCAGGCCAGCCAGAGGACGGACAGTTTCTTCATCATCATAAAATCAGCCCCGGGCCTCGAACGCGCCGTCCGCCCGCTTGGCGACCAGCCGTTTCAGCTCGAGCAGCATCAGGGTCGAGGAAAGCCGGTCCGCCGGCAACCCCGTTTGCGCCGCCAAGGCATCCGGCGTGAGCATCGCGCCCCCGCGGAAGCACGCCCACACGGAGGCTTCTTCGGCGCTCAGGCCCGCCGCGGCGAGGGGCGTCGTGCCGGGCTTGTCCGGGATCGGCGACGGACGCAGGCCGTCGAGATAGTTCAGCTCCGACAGGAGATCGTCGACGCTGGTCAGCAATGTCGCCCCGTCCCGGATGAGCTGGTGGCAGCCCGCACTCGTCGCCTGGTCAATGCGACCCGGCACGGCAAAGATCAACCGGCCCTGCTCGCCCGCGAACCGCGCCGTGATCATCGCCCCGCCGCTGACATCCGTCTCCACCACCACCGTCGCCTCGCACATCCCGGCGACGACCCGGTTGCGCATCGGGAAGCTCTGCCGGTCGGCCCGCCGGCCGAAGGGAAACTCCGAGAGGATCGCGCCCGTCGCCTCGATCTGCCGGTACAGCCCGAGGTTTTCGGGCGGATAGATGATGTCGATGCCGCAGCCCAGCACGGCTGCAGTCCTGCCGCCCACCGACAGCGCGCCCTCGTGGGCCGCGGTATCAATGCCCCGCGCCAGTCCGCTCACGACGCAAAAACCGAGTCGCGCGAGTTCCGTCCCGAGTTTCTTCGCCGTAGCCTGACCGTAGAGCGTCGTGCGCCGCGAGCCGACAATGGCAATGCACGGCTGGTCGAACGTGTAGCTGCCCTTCCGGTAGAGACCGATCGGCGGGTCATTGATTTCTTTCAGCAGCTTCGGGTATGCAAAATCCCGGGTCGTGATAAACGCCGTGTCCGCCTTCGCCATCCGCTCCTCTTCCTTCGCAAGATCGAAATGGTCGCGCCATTGCGCAATCGTCGCAGTAATCACAGGGCCCACGCCGCGCACTGACTCCAACTGGCGCGTCCCGGCGGTAAACACCGCGCGCGGATCGCCGCCGAGATCCTCCAGCAGCCGGTTGAGGGTGATTGGCCCGATGTTGGGCAGTGCATTCAGGACGAGAAACGCCTGCTGCTCGGTCAACTCACGGCTCATCCTCTGACTCTCGCAGGGCGGCCGCCAAAAAGTCGAGCAGCTGTGTCGTTTGCACCGCAGCCTGTCCATGGGCTCGTGCCAGCAAGTCAGCTGCGATGCCATGCCACACCGCCCCACGGGCCGCCGCCAGCAGCGGCTGCGTGGGCGTCTGTGCGAGCAATCCCCCGGTCAAACCGGCAAGCAAATCGCCGCTGCCTCCGCGTGCGAGGACCGGCCCGCCGAAGAAGCTGTGATAAATGGCGGCGCCGTCGCAGATCCGGGTGACCGGCCCCTTCAGGATCACGGTCGTCTTGCCCTTGCGGCAAAACGCGCCCAAGCGGGCCGAACCCGCGATGCGGGCGTATTCCCCGGCGTGCGGGGTGAGCACGAGCGGGGTTTTGGCGGCCCGTACGATCTCCGGCTGCAGCGCATCCGCATCGAGCAGCACCGGGAGGCGCACGGTCTTCACGATATCCGTCACCAGGGCCAGCGTCTCGGGTTCACGCCCCATCCCCGAGCCGATCGCCAGGGCTGTCGCCCGCGGCAGCCGGGCTCGCAAGAGATGGAGTCCTTCCAGCGCGAGTCCGCCCTCCGGCGTCTCAGGCCAGCCGACCCACATGGCCTCCGGCGCCCGGGCGGCAAAGGCCGGCGCCAGCGACTCCGGCACCAACGCTGTCACCAAGCCCGCGCCGCTGCGCAGCGCGGCAAGCACGTTCATCAGCACCGCGCCGGGGTAACTGCGCGACCCGCCGAGTATGAGCAGATGACCCTGGCTGCGTTTGTCGGAGTGCGACGGCCGCAGTCCGGCCAGCGGCTGCAAAATCCCGGAGGTGAGCACGCGATCGGCGCCTTTTTCCGCACCGGAGAAGAACCCCAGGTCAAGGTACCGCACGCGCCCGGCGTTCACCTCTGTCAGGAGGGGTGTTTTCACACAGCCGGTCGCATAGGTGAAGTCAGCGCGGAAAAGCCCGGCACTCGGCAGATCCACCGCGGCCCGCAGGCGGACCGGGAGTTCGTTCACCTGCCCAAATATCGCCGCCACGTCGGGGCCGGCCGGCGGACGGAACTGATAGCCAAACACGCCGTCGAGACAGAGATCATAGGCACCGGACATCGCCTTGGGAGACACGACCTGCAGGCGGTTTCCCGCCGCTTGGGCGAGCAGCCGGTGGGCCCGCTGCGCCAGCGGTCGGAGTTCAAGCTGGCCAAAGGCAAACAGGAGTTCCACGCGGGTTCCCGGCCATCCGTCCAGCAAGGCCTCGGCCGCGAGCATCGCATCACCGCCGTTGTTCCCCTTCCCCACCAGCACGAGAATACGGGCGGCCGGGGACCACCGGCCGATTTCATCGAAATCCCTTCGCACGGCCGCCGCCACGGCCCGGCCGGCCTGCTGCATCGCGGGCCATTCCTTCGCCTCGTCGCCCCCAAAGCGCTTCGCCTCCAGCCGGCCGGCGGCGTCACAGGTGAGAATCGGATGGCTCGGGAGAGTCATGACAAAGGCTATTTTAAAATCGCAGGGACGCAAAGCGACAAAGGTCGATCAGAAGAAAGCCAGTCCGCTGTACGCTTCCGGTCTTTGCGTGCTTCGCGTCTTCGCGGTCAAAATCGTTCCGGCTACTTTCCGTCGCCGGCTGGCGCAACTGTCACATCACGGCCCAGCCACTCGCGGCGTTGCTCCTCCGTCTCCGTGAATTGCAGCGGGGAGCCGTGCGGCACGCCGTGGGTCAGGATGGGCCGGGTGAGCCGGGGGATCGAACGGAAGTAGCAGGCGTCACCACTGCGCAGGATCTCGTAGAAAATCGCGTAGCTTTTCCGGTCCACATCCCAGAGCGCCACCTCCGTCAAGTCATGCTCCCACACCGCGTAACGGCCCCACTCCGCGAACACCGCTTCGATGTCGGTCGCCTTCGGCCGCTCGAGGCGCACCACCGGGGCCGGCGCCGCCGGCGGTCCCCCGGCGGGGGCGGTCCCGCGCGGCAAGGCCCAGACGAAGAGCGCGCCGATCACGAAGCCGAGCGAAACCCACGAGGGTGTCTTGGAAAGCCGCGCGACCGGGGGGATTTTTTCCAACGGCTGGTCCATGACGTGGCCCAACTCAGGCCCGCACCAAGGCGGCGACCGCCATGGCATGGGTCTCGGTGTGGGAAAGGGTGACCATGACGTGCGTCGCGCCAACCTGGGCCAGCAGGGCCCGGCCCTTTTCGTCGAGGCGGATGAGCGGCTCGTTGCGGGCGCCGTGGTACACCGACACCGAACGCCACCCGAGTTCGGCACCGATGCCGGTCGTGAAGCACTTGGAGACGGCCTCCTTGGCGGCGAACCGGGCCGCGTAGTGCTTGTGCGGATGGGCCATGCCGGAGCAGTAGGCGCGTTCCTCCTCGGTGAAGACGCGGTCGAGGAAGCGCGGTCCCTGGCGCTCCAGCACGCCGCGCACGCGTTCCACCTCGATCAGGTCGGCGCCCAACCCGACCAGCACGCCGCCGGGCGGCAGGGAGATGCCCGCGGCCGCGCTCATGCGTTCATCCGGGTTTTCAGCTCGCGGACGGCTTCCTCGATGCCGGTAAACAGCGCGCGGCTGATGATGCTGTGCCCGATGTTCAGCTCGTGCAGGTGCGGGAGGGTCCGCACCTCGGCGATGTTGACGTAATTGATGCCGTGGCCGGCGTTGACCGTGAGGCCGAGCTCGTGGGCGCGCACGCAGCCCAGCCGGAGATGCTGGAACTCCTTGGCGCGCCGCGGCGTAAAATAGGCGTTCGCGTAGGCGCCGGTGTGCAGTTCGACGATTGGGGCGCCGAGTTTCGCCGCCAGCTCGATCTGGGCCTCGTCGGGATCGATGAAGAGGCTCGTCTGGATGCCCGCGGCATTCATCGCGTCAATACAGGTCCGGACCCGCTTGCGGTTTCCCATGACGTCCAGGCCGCCCTCGGTGGAGATCTCCTGCCGGTTCTCGGGCACGAGGCAGACGGTGTCGGGCTTCAGCTTGACCGCGAACGCTGTCATCTCGGGCGTGCAGGCCATCTCGAGGTTGAGCCGCGTGGCGATGGATTCGCGCAGGCGCCAGACATCACGCTCCTGGATATGCCGGCGGTCCTCGCGCAGGTGCACCGTGATGCCGTCGGCCCCGGCCCGTTCGCCCAGCAGGGCCAGGGTGACCGGATCAGGCTCAACCGCGCCGCCGGTGGTGGAGGGAGCCTCCCGGTAACGGGCCTGCCGCACGGTCGCACAGTGGTCAATATTGAGGCCGAGGAGAATCATGGGACGGAGGTTTGACGCGATTAAGCGACCTGTGAATCTGCATGGCAAAAGCGAAATGTCCCCTTCTTCCGAGCCCCTTCCCGCCGCAAGCACGGCCGTTCCTCCCGCCAAACCCGAAAACCTGCTCGTCAGCGTGGTCTGCAACATCGTGCTGCCCGCGCTGATCCTGGGCAAACTCAGCACGCCCGCGCGCCTCGGTCCGGCCGGCGCACTCGTCGCCGCGCTGCTGTTTCCCCTCGGCTATGGCACGTACGATTTCATCCGCCGGAGGAAGGCCAACTTCATCGCGGTCATCAGCTTCGCGGGCGTGCTGCTGACCGGCAGCCTCGGGCTGCTGAAACTGGACGGATTCTGGTTCGCCGTGAAGGACGCCGCGATTTCGTCGCTCATCGGCGTGGCCGTGGTGGCTTCGCTCCGCTCGCGCGAGCCGCTGGTGAAAACGATGTTTTGCAACGACACGGTGATGGATCTGCCGCGGGTGGAGGCGGCGCTGAAGGAACGGGGCGCCGAAGCCGGGTTCGCGGGATTGCTGCGGCAGTGCACGCTGATCGTGGCGGCGGCGTTCTTCGTGAGCGCGGCGCTGGGCTACTTCCTGGCCCGCTACCTTCTGCGCAGCCCGGCCGGCACCCCGGAGTTCAATGCCGAGCTGGCCAAGATGCACTGGTTCAGCTGGCCCATCATCGTCGTGCCCTGCATGGTGCTGATGATGCTGGCGCTCTGGCGGCTGATCAGGGGGCTGAAGGCCCTGACGGGGTTGACCACGGACGAGATCTTCAAGTCGGAGCCGGAGAAAAAGTAAGCACGGCAGCGACCGGTGGCAGGGAGCGCCGTGCCCCGTGGACGACCATGCATTCGGCGGGCCCGGCGGGCCCGCCCCGCCTCACCCCCGTTCGCCGATCGGCACGTAGTCGCGCTTGACGTGGCCGGAGAAAATCTGGCGCGGGCGGTAGATGCGGCCCTTGGGGTTGGCCGCGACCTCGCGCCAGTTGGCGATCCAGCCCGGCGAGCGGCCGATGGCGAAGATCACCGTGAACATGTTCACCGGAACCCCCAGCGCGCGCATGATGATGCCGCTGTAGAAATCGACATTCGGGTAGAGCTTGCGCGAGATGAAGTAGTCGTCCTTGAGGGCGGCCTGCTCGAGGTTGCGCGCGATCGCGAGCAGCGGGTCGTTGATGCCGAGCTTGTTCAGGACGTCCTCGCAGGCCTTGCCGATGATCTTCGCCCGCGGGTCGAAATTGCGGTAGACCGGGTGGCCGAAGCCCATCAGGCGGTTGCTCTTGCTGCCGGACTTGGCGGCGGCGATGAAGCGCGTGCCGTCGTCATGCTCGTCGTGGATGGACTGGAGCATGTGCATGACCGCGGTGTTGGCCCCGCCGTGCAGCGGGCCGGAGAGCGCACAGATGCCGGCGGACAGGGAGGTGAAGAGGTTGGCTGCGCTGGAGCCCACCATGCGGACGGTCGAGGTGCTGCAGTTCTGCTCGTGGTCGGCGTGCAGCAGCAGGAGCGAGTTGAGGGCGCGGGTGACCTCCGGAGCGGCGGAGTAATCCTTGTACAGCTCCGAGAACATCATGTGCAGGAAATTATCGCAGAACGGGATGTCCTTCGGCGGAATGTACGGCAGGCCGTTCTGGTAGCGGTAAAGCATCGCCCCGATGGTGCGGATCTTCGAGATGGCCATGGCCGCCGCGAGATCGAAGTTCTTCAGGTCCTTCTCAAAGTCATTCGTCGCCAGCTGCGGGTAATGCGCGGCCAGCGAGGCCACGATCGAGGACAGCATCGCCATCGGCGGGGCATCCTTGGGGTAACCCTGGAAGATCGCCTGCATCTGCGGCTCGATGGCGGCGTGATGGCGGAGACTGTCGCTGAAGACCTTGCGCTGCGCCGCCGTGGGCAGCTCGCCGTAAATCACCAGGTAGGCCGTCTCGACGAAATTGCTGTGCTGCGCGAGTTGCTCGATCGGGTAGCCGCGATGGCGGAGAATGCCATTGTCACCGTCAAGGTAGGTGATGCCGCTCTCGCAGGAGCCGGTGTTGCCGTAGCCCTGGTCGTAGGCGATGTAACCGGTCTCGGCGCGCAGCTTGCGGGTGTCGATGGCCTTCTCGCCCTCCGTGCCAGTGATGACCGGCAGCGTGTAGTCCTTGTCGTCGAGTTTGAGCTGCGCAGTCGTCGCCATGATGGGCTAAACCAAGCCGAAACCATGCCGCTTGCAAAGCAAAGTTGGCCGCCGGACGGCGGATGACGCGGTAATTAGCCAAGGTTGGGCGGCCGGGTCATTTTGATAATCGCGAAGGCGCGAAGCGCATGAAGGCCAAAGCCAAGTCGGGCATGGTCAGGCAGGTCCCCTTCCCGCTCGATCTTCGCGAGCTTGGCGGCCTGTTGCGGCTAACCTAGCCCGAACCCAGCCGCCGTACGTCGGCTGGTACCGGGCACCCGCACGCCGCCGCCCTACCCGCGCGCGGCCTCGGCGGCAAAATTGCGGTAGATCTGCAGGCCCTTCGCCTGGCTTTTCTCGGGGTGGAACTGCGTCGCAAAGCAGCGGCCGCGGCCGATCGCGGCGCAGAAAGGACCACCGTAGTCGCACTCCGCGAGCACCAGTGAGGGATCGGCCGGCACGCAGTGGAAACTGTGCACGAAGTAGAACGCCTCGCCTTCGGTCTGGAGACCCGCGGCGAGCGGCGAACCGGGCTGCGTGAAGCGCACGGTGTTCCAGCCCATGTGCGGGATCTTGAACTCGGGCGGACGGCGAAAGCGGACCACCTGCCCGGGAAAAATACCGAGGCCGGTGACATTGCCCTCCTCCGAGTGCGCAAACAGCGCCTGCATGCCCAGACACACGCCCAGAAACGGCCGGTCGGCGGCGATCCAGTCGCGCACCGTGACATCGAGTTTGGCCGCCCGCAGCGCCGCCACACAGTCCCGCAGGGCGCCAACCCCCGGCAGCACCAGGCCGTCCGCCTTGCTCGCGGCCACCTCGGCGGGCGTGCGCACCACGACCGGCGTCGCGCCGACGGCCTCCAGGGCCTTCGTCACGCTGCGCAGGTTGCAGATTCCGTTGTCGATGACGGCGATCGCCGTCATGGGAATTGGGAGCTGGAAGCTGGGAGATCGAATACCATCGGAAAATGAGGCCGGAATTGAGGATTGGGAGCAGACCCTCCGTCAGGCATGAGTGAAGTCAACCGGAGACGGGCGAAGCAGGATTCCATCTTCCATTTCCTGACTCCCACCCCTCCAAAACGACCCGGCTGTTTCAGATCGTGCCCTTCGTGGAAGGCAGGAGATCGGCGGCGCGGGGCTCGATCTGCGTGGCCAGGTCGAGCGCGCGGGCGAGGCCCTTGAAGATCGCCTCGGCCACGTGATGCGGCTCCTCACCGTAGATGAGCTGGACGTGGAGATTGGCGCCGAGGGCGTTGCTGAACGCGCGGCAAAACTCCTTCACGAGCACGATGTTGAAATCGCGCACGAACATCGTCGGCGCCTCGGCGGTGTAGACCAGGTGCGGCCGGCCGCCCACGTCAACGACGACCCGCGCGAGCGACTCGTCCATCGGCAGCAGGAAAAAACCATAACGCTTGATGCCGACCTTGTCGCCCAACGCCTCCTTGAAGGCCTGGCCGAGCACGAGCCCGACATCCTCGACCGTGTGGTGATAATCGACGTCCGTGTCGCCCTTGGCCTTCACCGTGAGGTCGAACAGGCCGTGCTTGGCGAACAGGGTGAGCATGTGGTCGAAGAACGGCACGCCCGTGTCGATCTTGCCGACGCCGCGGCCATCCACCGCGAGGGTGAGCGCGATGTCGGTTTCGGCCGTCTTGCGGGTGACGGTCGCTACGCGTTGGGAGTTTTTAGCCATGCGTCGAGGGTGTCGTGGAGGACCAGCATTTCGCCGTCCGTACCGACGCTGATGCGAAGGAACGGTGCGGTCAAGGCGCGGCTCGGGAAGTGGCGCACGAGCACCCGGCGGGAGCACAGGAAGTCGTAGGCGGACTGCGCGACCGCCGGGCCGCTCTCGCCGCGGGCATTCCGGGGCTCGGTGAAGATGAAGTTCGCCTGCGAGGGATAGGTGAACCAGCCGCGCTGGTCGCGGAACCGACGCAGGGAGGCGTCGCGCGTGGCCTTCACCTGCGCCAGGATGCCGGCATAGTACGGCTGGTCGCCCAGCGCGGCCAGCGCGGCGGCTTGGGAGAGCCGGTTGACGTTGTAGCTGTCCCGCACGCGGTCGAGGAGGCCGATGATCTCGGGGTCGGCCAGCGCATAGCCCACGCGGATGCCGGCCAGGGCGTAGGCCTTCGACAGGGTGCGCACAATGACCAGGCGGGGATGGCGCGCCAGCAGGGATACGGCGTTGTCCTCGGCGAACGGCGCATAGGCCTCGTCCACCACCAGCAGGCCGCCAAAGGACGCGAGCAGGCGCTCCAGCTCCGCATTCGTGACCGCGACGCCGGTGGGCGCGTTGGGGTTGGTCAGGAAAAACGCCCGGGCCGTCGAAGCCGCGATTTTCGCCAGGGGCAGCTGCATCGAGCGGTCAAACTCGATCACCTCGCTGCGGCCGGCCTGGATCTCCACCAGCACGGGATAGAGCGAGTAGCTCGGGAACATGAAGCCGGTGGCGGCTTCCGGGGAGCAGAAGGTGCGGATGAGGAGATTGAGGATGTCGTCGGAGCCGTTGCCGATGCAGACGTTCTCCTCGCGCAGCCCGTGGAGCTGCGCGACGGCGGCGCGCAGCGGGCTGCTCTTGGGATTGGGGTAAAGGCGGAGCGAGGCGCCATCCGCGCCGATCTCGCGCCGGAGCGCCTCGGCTACGCGCGGGCTGGGCGGGTACGGGCACTCGTTGGTGTTGAGTTTCACCCAGCCGGGTTCGGCAGGCTGGAGGCCGGGCGTGTAGGCATGAAGCCCGGCGACATGCGGGAGCGCCAGCGGCGTCAGCAGGGAGGACGGCATGGCGCTTACTTTTCCGTACGGATCCGAACCGAGCGCCCGTGGGCATCAAGCCGCTCCATCGCGGCAAAGGCGGCCACGATCGGCTCACCCTTCCGCACGCTGGCCCGGGTGTAACTGACGATGCTCGTGCGGCGCAGAAAATCCGCCACGCGCAGTCCGCTGAAAAACCGTCCGGCACGGCCGGTCGGCAACACATGGCTCGGGCCTGCGGTGAAATCGCCCAGGGCGGTCGGCGTGTAGTTGCCCACCATGATGGCGCCGGCGGTCGTGACCGTGCGCGTGAGCACCTTGGCCGCGGAATCCTTCACCAGCAGCTCGAGGTGCTCGGGGGCGACGTAGTTGGCGATCCCGGCCGCCTGGGCCAGGGTCTTCACCTCGATGGCGAGAAACCCCTCGGCCAACACGCGGGAGGTCTGCTCCGAGCGGGTGATGAGGTGCAGCTGCTTTTCCAGCTCGGCGGCGATGTCGGCGATGATCCGGCCGGACGTCGCCACCAGGTAGATTTTCTCCCGCCCGGACCCATGCTCGGCCTGCGCCAGCAGATCGGCCGCGGCGAAATCGGCCCGCGCGGTCTCATCCGCGATGATCATGACCTCGCTCGGGCCGGGCAGCGAATCGACGCCGACGGTGCCGAACACCTGGCGCTTGGCCTCGCAGACAAAGGCGTTGCCCGGACCGAACACCTTGTCGACGGCCGGGATCGTGGTCGTGCCATAGGCCATGGCCCCGATGGCATGGACGCCGCCCAGTTTGTACACCTCCTCCACGCCTACGAGGTGCAGCGCGGCCAGCAGGCCGTCGGCGATTTTGCCGGAGGAATTGGACGGTGTGAAGACGGCGATTTCCGGGCAGCCCGCGATCTTGGCGAGCGTGGCGGTCATCAGCACCGAGGACACCAGCGGCACCTGGCCGCCCGGCACATACAGGCCGACGCGGCGGATGGGGTCGAACTTCTCACCCACCACGGCGCCCTGCTTGTTCTTGGCGGTCCAGGCCTGCGGCAGGCCGCGCCGGTTGAAGGCGATGATGCTGTCATGCGCAGCGACCAGGGCGCGCCGTTCGGCCGCGGGCAGGCGCCGCGCGGCGGCGGTCAGCTCCGCGGGCTTCACCCGGAAGTCGCGTGCCTGCAACTTGGCCCCGTCGAACTTGGCCGCGTAATAACCCACCGCTTCGTCTCCCCGCTCGTAAACGGCGGCGAGAATGGCGGCGACCCCGGCGGAGAGCTCCCGCGACACGGCGGCACCGCGGCAAAAGGCGGCGAGGTCATCGTTGAAAGTCCGGGAATCGATCGAGAGCGTGCGCACGGGAGGTTCTTTGCAGGGAGGCGGGATGGGGCCCCGGGTTCGGGCGGGCGTGGAACGGGTTAGTTGGCGGAAAAGGCCGGGATCGCAAACGTCCCGGCGGGAAAGGACTCGTTCACCGTGACCTTGTCGAAGGTGACCGTGACCGACTGCGGTTTGCCGTCGGCGGCCTTGGCCGTGGTGATGACGGATTTGGGGAAACGCACCCCGTCGACCTGGATTTCGCCCAGCTCGCGGATGGCCATGCCCAGCTCGGTTTCCGTCAGCACGAGGCGCCCCGTGGCCTCGTCAAAGTAACGAAAGAAAACGATGCCGCTATCGTGGACAAAACCGACCTTGCGGCAGGCAACCCCGTCGACCGTAGCGGCGCCCAGGTCGAGCACCCGGCCGCCCTCGCGCTCAAGACCGCGGTAGAAGGCCAGGTTTTCCCAGGTGTTGGCGCGGAGCCGCTTGATCTGCTCCTTGCCGAGCAGCATCAGTCTCCAGCGCGTGGCGTCCTTCGGATCCTGCACGCGGTGCCAGCCATCATAGTTGTCGAGCCCGGTCACCTCGATGCTCTTGTCCGAGCTGTTGGAGATCCGCTGGCGGTACGGTGACTGGATCATGATGTCGACCATGACATAAGTCAGCTTCCGCGCGTCCGTCGGATCGGTCGTGATCAGCGAACCAACGTAGTGGATGGACTTCACGGCGGCGAGGGCGGCCTCCGACCCCACGTAGGCCCGGGCCTTCGCAATGATGGGCAGTTCCGCGCGGACCGCGGTGCCGGCGAACAGGAGGACGGCGAGCGAGGTCAGGCGACGAATGCGCGGGGTGATCATGACAGGCACAGGTTGGACGAAATTTCGCCCTGAGGAAAGCCCGGTTCGGGCCTATTCCCACTCGATGGTGGCGGGAGGCTTCGAGCTGATGTCGAGGACCACCCGGCTGACGCCGCGCACCTCGTTGGTGATGCGGCTGGAGATTTTTTGCAGCAGGTCATGGGGCAGCTTCGCCCAGTCCGCCGTCATCGCGTCAATGCTCTCGACGATGCGCAGCGCCACCACGTAGTCGTAGGTGCGCTCGTCGCCAAAGACCCCGACCGTCTTGACGGGCAGGAACACCGCGAACGACTGCCAGACCTTCCAGTAATAGCCGGAGCGCATCATCTCGTCCTGGAGCACGGCGTCCGCGTTGCGGAGGATCTCGAGCCGGCCGGCCGTGATGTCACCCATCACGCGCACCCCGAGCCCGGGGCCGGGGAAGGGCTGGCGCCAGACGACCTCCCGCGGGAGGCCGAGCGCGGCGCCGACAGCGCGCACCTCGTCCTTGAAGAGTTCGCGCAGCGGCTCGATGAGCCTGAGCTTCATGCGGGCGGGCAGGCCGCCGACATTGTGGTGGGTCTTGATGAGGGAAGCGGGGTTGCCGGCGATCGAGACGCTCTCGATCACGTCGGGATAAAGCGTGCCCTGGCCGAGAAACTCGGCGTGGCCGATCGACTTGAGGGATTTCTCAAACACCGCGACGAAGGTGTTGCCGATGATCTTGCGCTTCTCCTCGGGCTCGGTGACGCCCTTGAGCCGGCGCAGAAAGAGCGCCGAGGCGTCCACCACGCGCAGGTCGATCTTGAAGTTGCGCTTGTACAGGGACTCGACGGCGGCGCGCTCGCCCTTGCGGAGCAGCCCATTGTCCACGAACACGCAGGTAAGCTGGCGGCCAATGGCCTTGTGCAGGAGCGCGGCGGCAACCGAGGAGTCCACCCCGCCCGAGAGTCCGAGCAGGACCCGGGATTTGCCGACCTTGGCGCGGATGTCGGCCACCGCATGGGCGATGAAATCCTTGGTCGTCCAGTCCTGCTTCGCCCGGCAGATGCCGACCAGGAAGTTGCGGATCATGTCCACACCGCGCTCGGTATGGAAGACCTCGGGATGAAACTGGATGCCATAAAAACGGCGCTTCGTATCCTCGATCCCGGAAAACGGGGAATTCTCCGAGACGGCCGTGGCAACGAAACCGGGCGGCAGCCGCGTGAGCTTGTCGCCATGCGAATTCCAGATCCGGAGGCGGCGCGGCAGGCCGGCGAAAAGTTTGCCCGGCTTTTTGATGGTGAGCTGGCCGTGGCCGTATTCGCGCTCCTTGCTGAGCGCGACCTTGCCGCCGAGAAAATGACCCATGAGCTGCACGCCGTAGCAGATGCCCAGGACAGGGACACCGAGTTCGAAGATCGCAGGATCGGGATGCGGCGCGGTCTTCGCGTAGACGCTCTGCGGACCGCCGGAAAGGATGATGCCGATGACGCCCTCCTCCCGCAGCTTCGCCGCAGGCGTGGCGAAGTGGTAGATCTTCGAGTAAACCTGGCACTCACGGATCCGGCGCGCGATGACCTGCGTGAGCTGAGAACCGAAGTCGAGAACGGCGATGGTCTGTGGCATAAGGAGCGGCAGCGGGAAGCGGAAAGCGAACAGGCCGACAATAAACCGCCGGCCTGTCAATGGTCGCCGGAGGCGGCCCGGATCAGAACCTCAGGCGGGTGTTCTCGTGGGCGCAACGCGGGCACTTCGCCAGGTCCGAGCCGGTCGGGGAGGTATAGAGGGCATCGCAACGGATGCAGTGGAAGGTCACCTTCCGGCGTTCCACCTCGAACCGGGCGTGGTCCCGGCGGTCGTAGTAGGACCACAGCCCGAGGAACACGGCCGCCACGATCGCGCAGTAAACCACGGCGGAGGGGAGGAGTTCGAGCATAGCGCGGGGGGATTAAATGAAAACGCGCCGAAGGAAAACCTTCGACGCGTGGGAGGGAATGACGGGGGGAGTCCGATCAGGCCTTGGGCGCTTCCGGAGCCGGCGCGGCCTCGGCGGCAGCTTCGGCCTTGGGGGCCTTCGCCTTCTTCGCCTTCGGGCCCTTCTTGCCCTTCGACTTCTTGTAGCCGGTGTCCTCGGCCTTCACGAACTCGATGAGCGCGAGCTCGGCGGCGTCGCCAAGGCGCTGCTGGCCGAGCTTGTAGATGCGGGTGTAGCCGCCGCTGCGGTTGGTGAACTCCTTGTGCTTCTCGTTGAAGAGGAGCGTGAGGGCCGTCTCATCGCGGACGTCGGCGTGAGCCAGGCGCCGGAGGTGAAGGGCGTCCTTCGGGTCGGTCTTCGCCGCGGCCTGCTTGGCCTTGGTGATGACCTTCTCGATGAAGGGACGCAGGGCTTTCGCCTTGGTCAGGGTGGTCTGGATGCGGCCGTGCGTGATGAGTGCGGCGGCGAGATTGGACATCATCGCCCGGCGGTGCTCGACGGTTACGCCCAGGGAAGCGTGGTGTTTGTTATGACGCATTGGATTGGTTTTTTAAGGGTGCCCGATCGGCAATCCGGTCGCAGCGTGGCGCGGCAGCGGACGGCGCGAGCCCCAAAGTTATTTTTGATTCTTGAATTTCGATTTCCGATTGAGACCGATCCGTGATTTCCGACGGGCGGACCCAATCGGAAATCGCGATTCGGAAACCGAAGATTGCTTAGGCTTCCTTTTTCGTGTCGAGGAGACGCTCGTCGAACTTCATGCCGAGCGACAGGCCGAGGGCTTCGAGCTTCTCCTTGATTTCGTTGAGGGACTTTTTGCCGAAGTTGCGGTACTTGAGCATCTCCTGCTCGGTCTTCATGGCGAGTTCGCCGACCGTGGTGATGTTCGCGTTGTTGAGGCAATTGGCGGCGCGGACCGACAGCTCGATCTCATTGACCGACATGTTGAGGAGCTTGCGGAGCTTGTTCTGCTCCTCGCTGACCTCGGACTGCTGGCTCTCAAACTCGAAGGCCTCCTCGGAGACCCGGTCAAACACGTCGAGGTGGTGCTTGAGAATGGAAGCGGACTGCTTCAGGGCGTCGTCAGGCGTGATGCGGCCGTCGGTCCAGATCTCGAGCACGAGCTTGTCGTAGTCGGTGATCTGGCCCACGCGGGTGGCTTCGACGGAGTACTTCACGAGGCGCACGGGCGAGAACAGCGAGTCGATGGAGATGACGCCGATGGCCTGCTCCTCTTTCTTGTTGGACTCGCCGGGATGGTAGCCGCGGCCGGTCTTGATCTCGATCTCGGCGTTGAACGAACGCTTCGTGTCGAGAGTGCAGATGACCTGCTCGGGGTTGACGATCGTGATGTTGGCGTCGGCCTGGATGTCGGCGGCGGTGACGACGCCGGTCTTGCTGGCCTTGATCTGGAGCGTGATGGGCTCGCGCTTGGTGGAGACGATCAGGATCTTCTTCAGGTTGAGGACGATGTCGGTGACATCCTCGACGACGTTGTCGATCGACTGGAATTCATGGTTCACCCCGTCGATCTTGATCGACGCGATGGCGGCGCCCTCGATGGAGCTGAGCAAGACCCGGCGCAGGGAATTGCCGATGGTGTGGCCGTAACCGGCCTCAAAGGGCTCGGCGAGAAACTTGGCGTAGGTCGGGCTGGAGCCTTCCTCGACTTTGGTGAGCTTGGAGGGGAGTTCGAACTTTCCGAGACGTTTGGGCATGGCGATGAACTCTGAATTGAGCGTTGAGGTGAGAGGAGTGGAAGTGGTTTAGAAGCGGGAGTAGAACTCAACGATGAGCTGCTCGTTGATGTTCTGCTCCATCTCGTCGCGCGTGGGCAGGCGGTTCGCGACGGCCTTGAAGGTCTCGGCGTTAAGCGTGAGCCAGCCGGGGACGTTGCGGATGCGGTTTTCCTCGAGGCTGCGCGTGGCAAACTGGCGCGAGGCCGGGGCGTTCTTGACCTCGATCTCGTCGCCGGCGAGCACGTTGTAGCTGGCGATGTCGACCTTGTGGCCGTTGACGCGGATGTGGCCGTGGTTGACGAACTGGCGGGCCGCGGCGCGGCTCTTCGCGAGGCCGAGGAGGTAGACGGTGCTGTCGAGGCGCGTCTCCAGGAGCTGGAGGAAGCGCTCGCCGGTGACGCCACGCTCCTTCTTGGCGATTTCGAAGGTGCGGCGGAACTGGCGCTCGAGCAGCCCGTAGATGAGGCGGAGCTTCTGCTTTTCGTTCAGGCCGACGGCGTATTCGGAGACCTTGCGGCGGAGCTTCGGGCCGTGCTGGCCGGCGGGATAGCTGCGGCGCTCAAAGGCCTTGCCCGAGCCAAGGATGTGCTGGCCGAAGCGGCGGCTGATGCGGGTAGTGGGTCCGGTATAACGAGCCATTGTAGGAGAATGACGAGGGTTGAGAGGGGAGGAGGATTACACGCGGCGACGTTTGCGCGGGCGGCAACCGTTGTGCGGGATGGGAGTGACATCGACGATCGACGTGATCTCGAGGCCGATGGCCTGGAGGGCGCGGATCGCGGAATCGCGGCCGAGGCCGGGACCGGAAATGCGGATGACGACGTCCTTCAGGCCGTGCGACATGGCGTTGCGGGCGGCGTCCTGCGCGACGACCTGCGCAGCGTAGGCGGTGGACTTGCGCGAGCCGCGGAAGTTGCACTTGCCGGCGCTGGACCAGGCGATGACCTGGCCCTTGTGGTCGGTGATCGAGACAATCGTGTTGTTGAAGGAGGCAAGGACGTTGACGAAACCGGAAGTGACGTTCTTGGAACCCTTGGCCTTGCGGACCTTGATGGTGCCCAGCTCCTCCTTGAGGAGATCCTCGGCGGTGGGCTGCTTGGCCACGCCACCGATGAGTTCGACGGGTTTGTCGGAAGGCGCGGCCTTCGGAGCTGCATCACCGGGCGCGGAGCCTTCAGCGGCGGCCTGGGCGGCAGCGGCAGCCTTGAGGCCCTTGGCCTTTTTCTCGGCAGGGGTCGCAGCAGCGGCGTCGGCTGCGGGCGCGCCGTCAGCGGCGGGCTTCGCGGGTTTCTCTTTCTTGGGAGCGGACTTTTCTTCGGCCATGGCGGATAGGGATTAGACTTCTTTGGCTTTGGTGACGCCAACGGTCTTGCGCGGGCCCTTGCGGGTGCGGGCGTTGGTGCTGGTGCGCTGACCGCGGACCGGGAGGCTGCGGCGGTGGCGGATGCCACGGTAGCAGTTGATGGCCTGGAGGCGCTTCAGATTGCCGGCGATCTCGCGGCGGAGGTCACCCTCGAGCACCCACTTGTGCTCGGTGATGAGGTTGAGGATCTTGTTGAGCTGCTCTTCCGTGAGGTCCTGCGCCCGCATGTCGGGATTCAGTCCGGCCTCTTTGACGAGGAGATCGGCCCGGGTGGGGCCGATGCCGTTGATGTAACGGAGGGAGTACGCGACTTTCTTTTTCGCGGGGATTTCTACACCGAGGAGACGTGGCATGTTGGTTTTAGTTGAGAGTTAAATAAAGGGAAAGTATGAGGGAAAACGGAGGGAATCTTAAGCGGGTCGCGCGATCGTGAGGATCTCGGGACCGCGGTCGGTCGTGAGGACGGTATGCTCGAAGTGTGCGGAGGGCGAACCGTCGGAGGTTACGACCGTCCAGCCGTCGGGGAGCGTCTTTGTCCGGTATCCGCCGAGGTTGACCATCGGCTCGATCGCGAGGGTCATGCCGGGCTTGATCTTCTCGCCCGTGCCCTTGCGGCCGAAGTTGGGAATTTCCGGCGGCTCGTGCATGGCGACCCCCACCCCATGGCCGACCATGTCGCGGACCACGCTGAAACCGTGCGACTCGACGTGGGCCTGGATGGCGGACGACACATCGCCGATGCGATTGCCGACCACGGCCTGGCGGATGCCGAGTGCGAGGGCCTCGCGGGTGACGCGGAGGAGGTTTTCGACCGGGGCGGAGACCGCGCCCACCGGGACGGTGAAGGCGTTGTCGCCGACATAGCCATCGTGCCAGACCACAATGTCGAGCGAGACGATGTCGCCATCGCGGAGGATACGGCGGAACGACGGGATGCCGTGGACGACTTCCTCGTTGACCGAGATGCAGGTGTGGGCCGGATAGCGGCGGTGACCGTGTTGGTAGCCGAAACAGGCGCTGCGGGCTCCGTGGCTCGCGATGAGATCGCGGCCAGCTTCTTCCAAGTCTTGCGTGGTGATGCCGGGCCGCACGAGGAGCTTGAGCGAATCAAGCACCGAAGCAGCGATGGCACAGGCCTCGCGCATTTTGGCAATTCCCTCCTTGGTTTTGATGGGAATCGTCATGAGCGCCCCTCCGGCGTGTACGCGGGGGAAGGTTCGCCGACCGGAGATCCGGCGGCGACAAGGTCGTCGGCCTCCCAGAGGAGACCGAGGGTACGATAGTGCTGGACGACGGACTCGGGGGAGCCGGGGCCCGTCAGGATGGAGGCAGTGAGCTCTTCATCACGGGCATCGAGCCATTCGTCGAACACTTTGGCTTGGAGCAGCGTAGCCGGGAAGTCCGCGAGGACAAAACCCGCATCAGGTTTGCGCGCGAAGAACCAGCGGCGCAGGAGCGCCAGCGCGGTCGCTTCATCCGTTCCGGCAGGGCCGGGACGGCGCGAAATCTCCGACCGCATCAGTTTGGCGGGAGAGACGTGCTCAAGATTCAAAGAACGAACCTGGTTCATCAGGTTTTCGAAACGAAAATCGGGTGAACCGAGGAGAAGGAGTTTGGTTTTGGCGGGAGGGCCGAAACGCGAAAAGAGGTCGTTGATGGCGGCCATCGCGACCGGAGTAAAGAACTAAAGGGCCCAGTGGCGGACCGCCCAGGAAATGATGCCCACCAGGAAAATCGCACCCAACGCAAGCCACAGGGCACCAACAGTTTTCATATCCGCGGCTTCGCCCAGGGCCCCGCCGATATTTGCCGCGCGGGAACGAATCCGGCCCTTCTTGAGAAAGCCGTCGTAATGGCGCTGCAGCAGGAAGGTCTCGATCTGGCGCATGGTATCCAGGATCACGCCCACAGTAATCAGCATACCCGTGCCACCGAAGAAGACAGCGATGCGCTGCGGAACGCTGAGCTCAAACAGCAGCACGTCCGGCATGACCGCAATCACGGTGAGGAAGATCGCGCCCGCGAGTGTGAGCCGCGTCATGATGAAATCGAGGAATTGAGCGGTCGGTTCGCCGGGACGGACCCCGGGGACATAGCCGCCGTATTTCTTCAGGTCATCGGCGATCTGGATCGGCTTGAACATGACCGACACCCAGAAATAGCTGAAGAAAAGGATGAGTACCGTATAGAGCGCGTAGTAGGTCCAGTGACCGCGCAGCAGGTTCGAGGAAATCTCGCTTAGGAACTTGATGTTCCACGCCGCGCCGACCCAGGAGAAGATCATCTGCGGGAAAAGCAGGATGGAACTCGCGAAGATGACGGGCATGACGCCGGAATAGTTGACCTTGAGCGGCAGAAACGAGCTCTGGCCGCCCATGACCTTGTTGCCCACGATGCGCTTGGCGTACTGCACCGGGATTTTGCGCTGGCCCTGCACCACGAGGATGATGCCCATCGTGACGGCGAAGAAGAGGCCGATCATCACGACAGCCTGCGGGAGACCGAGGCTCGCGCCGGTGCCCACCGGCCGGAAAAAGAGCTGCTTCGTCGCCACCGCCGCCGCCGGCAGGTCGGCGAGGATGCCGATGGTGATCAGCAGCGAGACCCCGTTGCCGATGCCGCGCTGGGTGATTTGCTCGCCGAGCCACATGAGCAGCATGGTGCCGGCGGTGATGTAGATGACGGACGGGATGAGAAACCCGATGCCCCGCGACATTACGATGCTGCCGTAAACATTGGAATCATAGCCCGGAAACATCTTTTCCGGATGCTCCAGCGACAGGATGAGCATCACGCCTTGGATAAGGCAGAGGGCGACCGTGGCATAGCGCGTGTACTGCGTCAGCTTCTGGCGGCCGACGTCGCCCTCCTGCTGCAGGCGGCTAAGCGCGGGGACAACCGCGGTCATGAGCTGGAAGATGATCGAGGCGCTGATGTAGGGCATGATGCCCAGCGAGCCGATGGCGCCCTTGAGGAGGGCGCCGCCCGTGAACATGTTGTAGAGACCCACCAGTGCGCCGCCGCCGCTCGCAGTCTGATCCGCAAAGAATTGCTGCAGGGGATGCGGATCGATGCCGGGCAGCGGAATGTGCGCCGCGACCCGGGCCACGAAGAGCAGCGCAAGCGTGTAGAAAATCCGCGAGCGGAGCTCGGGAATCTTCAGCGAGTTCGTGAAGGCGGAAAGCACGGGGGGATTATTTTAGGTTTTTGAATCTCGATTTTCGATTGGCGGCGGAAAGCCGGACGAGCCGCGGTCCCTTAATCCGAAATCCGCAATCGAAAATCCAAAATTGGCTTCAGCCCACGATGGCCTGACCGCCGGCCTTCTCGATCTTGGCCTTGGCCGATTCCGAGAACTTGGCCGCCGTGACCTTGAGGGCGCGGCTGATTTCGCCGTCACCCAGGATCTTGACCGACTTCTCGCCGCCGCGGATGAGGCCGGCGGACGCGAGCACCGTGGCATCGACCGCGGTGACCGTGGCATCGAGCGACCCGAGATCGCCGACGTTGAGGACCGCGATTTCCGTGCGGTGATTGTAATTATTGAAGCCGCGGTGCGGCAGCTTGCGGTAGAGCGGCATCTGGCCGCCTTCAAAGCCGGGACGGATGCTGCCGCCGGAGCGGGCCGTCTGGCCCTTGCCGCCGCGGCCGCTGGTCTTGCCGTGGCCGCCGCCTTCGCCGCAGCCGACGCGCTTCTTGCGGTGCACGGCACCGGCGACGTTCTTGAGTTCGTGGAGTTTCATGGAGGGTTCCTCGGGAGGGGGCGCCCCACCCTCGCAAACCGCGAAGGCAGGACTCGGATTAGTGTTAGAAGACTCAGTTGGTCTTGCGGACCGCGGCGATGTCGTCGGCCAGGCGGAGCTGAAGGAGGCCGTTGAGCGTGGCATGCACGACGGCGATGTGGTTGCTGGAACCCATCGACTTGGTGAGCACGTTCTTCACGCCGGCCGCCTCGAGGACGGCGCGGACGGCACCACCGGCAATAAGGCCGGTGCCCGTCGTGGCGGGCTTGAGGAGGACCTTGCCACCGTCGTACTCGCCGAAGACGTCGTGGGGAATGGTGTCACCCTTGAGCTTCACGCTCACGAGGTGCTTGTGGGCGTTCGCGGTGCCCTTCTTGATGGCATCCGGAACCTCGTTGGCCTTGCCATAACCGATGCCCACCTTGCCCTTGCCGTCGCCGACGACGGCGAGCGCGGAAAAGCTGAAGCGGCGGCCGCCCTTGACGACCTTGGCGCAGCGGTTGATGAAGACGACCTTCTCGATCATGGTCGGGCCATCGCCCTGTTCCTTGTCGCGGTTGTTGCGGTTGCGATCGTCACGGCGGAAGCCGCCGCCACCACCACCCCGGTTGGGGCCGCGGTTGTTGCCGCCACCAGGACCGCCGCGGTGCTCGCGCGCAGGTGCTGGCGTGGAAGCCGGGGCGGTCGCGGCGGGGGCGGAAGGGGTGGAAACAGGAGTAGATTCGGTGCTCATGGGCATGGATTAGAACTGGAGGCCGCCTTCGCGCGCGGCGTCGGCGAACACTTTGACTTTACCGTGATACAGGGCGCCGCTGCGGTCGAACACGACCGAGGCGATGCCGGCGGCCTTGGCCTTGAGGGCGAAGGCGACACCGAGGGCCTTGGCCCCGGCGAGATTGGCGGTGAGCTTCTGCTTGCGGAACTCGGGATCGAGCGTCCCGAGAAACACGAGCGTGGCGCCCTTGTCGTCGTCGATCGCCTGCGCATAGATGTGCTTCGTGGTGAAGCGCACGCTTAGACGCGGGCGGACGGCGGTGCCGGTGACTTTCTTGCGGATTCTCCAGCGGCGTTTCTGGAGGAGACTGGCTTTGCGAATGGTATTCATGGGTGGGCCCCGGAGAGTTGCGGTTGGCGTTAGGCGACGGTCTTGCCTTCTTTGCGGCGGACACGTTCGCCGACGATACGGACGCCCTTGCCCTTGTAGGGCTCTGGCGGGTAATAGCTGCGGATCTCCGCCGTGACGGCGCCGACGAGCTGCTTGTCCGCGCCCTCGACCTTGACCTTGGTCTGGTCGGTGACGGTGACCTTGATGCCCTCGGGAATATCCATGAGGATCGGGTGCGAGTAGCCGAGCGCGAGGTCGAGCTGCTTGCCCTTGAGGTTGGCCTTAAAGCCGACGCCCTGGATCTCGAGCTCCTTCACATAGCCCTCGGTCACGCCTTTGACCATGCCGGCGACGATGGAACGCGCGGTGCCGTACATGGCATTCGCGAAGCGCGTCTCCTCGGTCGGGGCGAAGGTGACTTTCTTGTCACCGACGGTGACTTTGACGGCGGAAGCAAAGGCCTTCGAGACCTTGCCTTTGGGACCCTCGACGAGGACGGTGCCGTTGGTGACGGTGACCTTGACCTTGTCGGGGATGGGAACGGGTTGTTTGCCAATACGGCTCATGGTGCGCGGCGGGTTACCAAACGTTGCAAAGCAGTTCACCACCGGCCTTCAGGCGGCGGCAGTCCTGATCCTTCAGCAGACCCTTCGAGGTCGAGAGGATGCTGATGCCGAGGCCGTTCAACACGCGCGGGACGTCCGTATAAGCGTAGTAAAGGCGGCGGCCGGGGGAAGAAACGCGGACGATGCCCGTGATGGCGGGCGCGCCGGCGACGTACTTCATCGCCACGACGAGCGTCTTGTGGCCCTGGGCATCGACGCCGTCCTTGTAGTCGGAGATATAGCCCTCGGCCTTCAAAATGGCGGCGATGGCCGCGCGGAGTTTGGAGTGCGGGGAGGCGCACTCGGCGAGACCGGCCTTCGACGCATTGCGGAGGCGGGTCAGGAAATCACTAATCGGGTCGGTCATGGTGGATGTTGGTTGGGCGGTAGCAGCGGGTCATATCCGACTCCCGCAGCCAGAAAGGTTTACCAGGAGGATTTGGTGACGCCGGGAATCTTGCCCGCCAGGGCCAGTTCGCGGAACGTGATACGGGAGACGCCGAACTTGCCGATGTAGGCGCGCGGGCGGCCGCTCATGGAGCAGCGGTTGCGGATGCGGACCTTCGACGAGTCCTTCGGGAGCTTCGCGAGCTTCTTCTGCGCGGCGAAAAACTCCACGTCGGTGGTGGCCGGGTTGGCGAGGATCGACTTCAGCTCGGCGCGCTTGGCGGCGAACTTGGCGACGAGGCGGATGCGCTTTTTATTGCGCTCGATGGCGGAGGTTTTCGGCATGGCGGCGGAAGCGGTTAGGCGGCGGTGGGTTTCTGGGCGGCGGGCTCGGAGCGGCGGAAAGGCATGCCGAGCAGGCGGAGCAGCTCGCGGCCCTCGTCGTCGGTCTCGGCCGTGGTGACGATGGTGATGTCGAGGCCCATGGTCTTCTTGACGTTTTCCACGGTGATCTCGGGGAAGATGGTGAAGTCGGTGATGCCGATGTTGTAGTTGCCCTGGCCGTCGAGCTTGGGCGACGTGCCGCGGAAGTCGCGGATGGTCGGGAGGGCGACCGCGAGGAGGCGGTAGAGGAACTCCCACATGGCGTTGCCGCGGAGCGTGACGTGGCAGCCGACGACCTGGTTGGGCTTCAGCTTGAAATTGGCGATGGCCTTGCGCGAGCGGGCGAGGACGGGCTTCTGGCCGGCGAGCAGGGTGAGGTCGCGCTGCACGTCGGCGATCTGGTTCTTGTCGGCATCGGCATCAATGCCGGTGTTCAGGCTGATCTTGGTGATCTTCGGGACCTGGTGCTTGTTTTTGTAGCCGCGGCTCTTCACGAGCTCAGGGGCGACCTGCTCGGTGTAGAGTTTTTTGAGAGTGGGAACGTAGCTCATTGGAAGGGCGACCGGATTACCGACCCGGAGGCGAAAAAAGTGAGTTGGGTGAGTGGAAAAGGTTCAGTAACGCAGGCGGGACGCCGGGTTGGCAAGCGTGCAGTGCGACGGACTCAGGCGGTGGCCTTCTTGCGCTTGCTCGCGTCGAACACCGACTGGAGCATGAGGTTGGAGATGTGCACGGAACCCTCGCGCTCGGCGATGGTGCCCTGCGGATGCTCCTGCGATTTCTTGAGGTGGCGCTTGATCATCGCGACACTCTCGACGCGGGCACGGCCCTTGGAGGCCAGGATCTCGAGGATCTTGCCCGACTTGCCCTTGTGGGAGCCGGCGATGACGACGACGGTGTCGCCGCGTTTGACGTGGAATTTCGTGGCCATGTTTAGAGAACCTCCGGAGCGAGCGAAATGATCTTCATGAAATTCTTCGCGCGCAGCTCGCGAGCGACGGGGCCGAAGATGCGCGTGCCGCGCGGGTTGTTGGTGGCGTCGATCAGGACGATCGCGTTGCTGTCGAAGCGCAGATAGCTGCCATCGGCGCGACGGACCGCGGTCTTCGTGCGGACGACGACGGCCTTGGCGACCTCGCCCTTCTTCACGGTGGCCTCAGGGGAGCTTTGCTTGATGTGGACGGTGATGATGTCACCCACGCCGGCGGTATCCGTGATCTGGCCTTTACGGCTGATCATGGCGGCCTTGCGGGCGCCGGTGTTGTCGGCGACATCGAGAATGGAACGCAGTTGAATCATGGCAGGG